>Ga0334898_1000546_pt1 | contig 57669 bp, 29 predicted proteins | sample GraSluR3_MG_10_FD_207228 | JGI IMG/M metagenome (GOLD analysis project Ga0334898, IMG submission 207228) | Sludge microbial communities from methane-producing bioreactor in Wageningen University, Netherlands - Granular Sludge_3_08-R3 | ecosystem: Engineered > Bioreactor > Anaerobic >... | reverse complement strand
CTTGCGGCTGTCGTTGTCCGCATACAGGTTGACCAGGCTGTGGGTGACCGGGGCAAAGCTCCAGCCCTCGGCATACACATTGTCCGACTGGATCCTGAAGCCGTACATGATGGCGGCCCAGTTGCCCTCGGAATAATTCCTGGCACCCCAGTCGCCCCAGTCGCGCAGATCGGAAAACCTGACCTGGAAAATGAATTCGGAGTTTACCTCATTGGAAACCCCCCAGAGGTTTTTGAAGTCGGGAACCAGCTGGTAGTCGCCGGAGGTGATGATGTCGTCCGCATAGCCCTGGACCATCTGAAGGGTGATCTCGGTACCCTGGTTGGTCCGGAGGTTTTCGGTGAAACCCATCACCCCTTTGCCGTACCCCTCATAATACAGGTATACTTTCATGAGCATGCCTTTGGCCGCCGCAATGGTGATCCGGCCGTATTCATTGGCCGGGAGTGCAGAGGCCCTGGGCAGGTTTCCGTTGATGGCTTCCATCAGGTCGGTGGCAATCTGCCGGTAGACATCCATGGGCTCGGCCTGGACCACCTCATTGAACTCAGAGGGGGCGAGGGGTTCGAGAATCAGCGGGACATGGCCGTATAGCCGCACCAGCTGGAAGTAGAAATTGGCCCGGAGAAATTTGGCCTCGCTGATGTACCTGTTTTTTATTTCCGGGCTGGTGAAGGTGATCCCATCCACCTTGGTCAGGAACAGGTTTGCCCTGGCAATGCCCACATACCTGTCTTCCCAGGCGGCCAGCACCTCGCTGTCGGTGGCCACGCTCTGGTGGGTCCCCATGCGGACCAGGCCCGGCCTGTCACCGCTTCCGGAACCTCCGGTATAGGCATCATCCGACAAGATATTGTTGAGGATATCCCAGGGGGCATAGGTGTCTGCGGTGCGCCCGTTGCTGTACTGCAGGGCATCGTAGATGGAAACCAGGGCCTGTAGCGCCTGCTGCTCGGTCTGGTAGAAGTTGCTTTCGGTCTCGTCAGTCAGTGACTGCTTTTCCAGGAAATCGTCGGAGCATCCATAGCCTGCCAGCAGGACTCCCAGGAAAACCGCGGTTGTTTTTATATATTTCATGACATGCTTGGTTTAAATGTTAGATGGTCAGGTTGATGCCAAGGCGCAACACGCGCGGCTGGGGGTAAATGCCCCTGTCAATCCCGTAATCGATGGGACTCCATCCGCCGACTTCCGGATCGTGGCCGGAATAGTTGGTAAAGGTCAGCAGGTTCTGCCCGGCGGCATACACCCTGAAGCGCTCGACACCCACCCGTTCGGTCAGCCTTGCGGGCAGGGTGTATCCCACCTGGATCTCTTTAAGCCGCAGGAAATCCCCTGATTCCAGATGGAAGTCCGATACCCTGGAGTAGTTCATGTTCGGGTCGTCCAGGGTGACACGCGGATGGGAGTCGGAGGTTCCTTCGCCTGTCCAGCGGTTCAGTACGGATGCCTGCCAGTTCATATTGGGCAGGTCGTAGCGCCGGGTGACCTTGAAGATGTCATGCCCCAGGGCGGTATACCAGAACATGCTGAAGTCGACCGATTTATATTCCATGTTAAAGGACAGGCCCATGGTGAAATCCGGATAGGGATTCCCGATCATGACACGGTCCTTATCGTCAATGACCCCGTCCCCGTTCTGATCCACGAAGCGGAGGTCGCCCGGCTGGGCATTTGGCTGGATGCGCTGTCCGCCGGAACCGGCATGGGCGTTGACCTCATTCCAGTTCTGGAAGAGTCCATCGGTCTGGAATCCCCAGAAATAACCGATGGGCATGCCGACCTGTGCCACATTGATGTTGGCCATGGCGGTGCCTGCCCCTGCCCCGTATATGATGCCTTCTGCATTGGCGATCCGGGTGACTTCATTCTGGTTGAAAGCCCCGGCCAGGTTGATCCCATAGCTCAGGTTTCCGCTGCGCTCCCGGTAACCCAGCTCGATTTCAAGCCCGGTGTTCTTTACATCCCCTCCGTTGACGAAGGCAGGCCCCAGGCCGATGTACCCGGGTATGGGTGCCTGTACCAGCCAGTCCCTGGTTGTCTTGACGTAGTAGTCCAGGGTCAGTGACAGCTTGTTATCCAGAAAAGCCAGGTCTGTGGCAATGTTCATCTGCTCGGAGGTCTCCCACTTGATGTCCGGGTTGGAAATGTTCAAAGGCGCCCGGCCGTCCACGATGGCGGGTGTCTGCCCGAAGATGTAGGTGGCGATGGAGGAGATGTTGGATGAATACTGGTACATCCCGATGGATTCGTTCCCGTTCTGTCCCCATCCGGCGCGGATCTTCCAGAAGCTGATGAAGGGGATGTCGGCCATGAAGTCTTCCCGGGTAATCACCCAGCCGGCGGATACAGACGGGAAGAAGCCATAGCGGTTGTTGGGCCCGAAATTGGAGGATCCGTCTACCCGGAACACGGCTTCCAGCAGGTATTTTTCCTGGAAATTGTAATTGATCCTGCCGAAATAGGAGAGGAGGGCGTGTTCGTAGGCACCGCCTCCGGTGCGGTCGCTTTCTATATCTGAAGCGGCATCAATGATGGTGTAATTCCACTGGGGAAATTTCCAGCCCTGCCGTTGCCCGAACAGTCCTTCAAACCGGGTCTCCAGGGCGGAGAATCCTGCCAGGGCTGACAAAGAGTGGCTGTTGAACAGGGTCTCATAGGAGAGGAAATGCTCGGTCTGCCAGGTAAACCACTGGTTGAAGTTCTTGCTGGCCTGGGTGACCTGGTTGGAGACGTTGCCTCCGAGGTTGTAGACAGGGATGTAGTTGTCGTTCATCCCCACGGCCAGGTCCGTCGAGAAAGAGCTCCTGAGCTTCAGCCCGTCGAGCAGCTTCAGTTCTCCCCAGACACTGCCCACCAGTTTGTTCTCCCGCCACATGGCGTTCAAAACGTCGAGGAAGGCCACGGGATTCACCACTTCCTGCGACATATAGGGTGAAATGGCAAAACCGCCATCGGCGTTGTGCACGGGGGTGATCGGGTCCATGTTCTGGGCGCGGGTGAGCACCCCGCCGAAAATTTCATTGACACCGATCCCGCGGGTGGTCTTGTTGGTATAGCTCAGCTGGTTGCCGAAAGTCAGCCGCCCGAACTCCGTGCGGGAGTTCAAGCGGAAGGTATACCTTTCATAATTGGACTTCCCTTCGGCCACGATCCCGTCCTGCTGGAAGTAGGAAAAGGAAGTATGGAACACGCTGCGGTTGGTTCCCCCGGAAAAGGCCAGGTTGTGATCCTGTATGGGGGCGTTCTGATAGAATATGGCATCCTGCCAGTCCGTGCCCTGTCCGATCCCGCTGAGCAGGTCGGTGCTGAATGGCCGGCTGCGGAGGTCGTTGGCATAGGCCTCATTCCAGATCATCACATATTCGGGCGCATCGAGCAGGCTGACTTTCTTCCAGGCGTTTTGTACCCCTGTGTAGGCATCATAAGTGACGTTGAATTGTCCCTGCTGCCCGAGTTTCGTGGTGATCAGGACCACGCCGTTGGCCCCGCGGGATCCGTAAATGGCGGTGGCGGAGGCATCTTTCAGCACCTCGATGGACTGGATGTCGGATGGGTTGAGGTAGTCGATGCCACCGACCGGCATGCCGTCCACCACGTAAAGGGGGTTGGCATTGTTGATGGTGCCGGTTCCCCGGATTCTGACGGTTAGGCCGTCACCAGGCTGGCCCGAGTTGGAGGTCACAAGGACCCCGGCGGTGCGTCCTTGCAGTATTTGTTCCACCCTCAGGGGCGCGGCCCGTTCGATCTCGGAAGATTCCACCTTGGCAATGGCCCCGGTCACCACGCTCTTTCGCTGCACCCCGTAGCCGACAACCACGATTTCCTCCAGCAGGGCGATGTCCGGACTGAGGTTCAGATCCAGTCGCAGCCTTTGTCCCGGGCTGGTGCTGACCCCTTGCGTGAAGGTCAGGTAGCCAATGTACCGGACCACCAGGGTGACTTCCCCGGCAGGCACTTCAAGTTCGTATTCCCCGTCGGCACCGGTCATGGTGCCGGTGGTGGTTCCCTCCACCATGATATTGGCCCCCGGGAGGGTTTCACCGGTCGAGGCGTCATTTACCGTACCGTAAATGAATGCTGTCTGGGCCAGAACATGGCTTCCTGCTGTCAGCAGAACAAGCAGAAAGCCCAGTAGGATTTTTTTCATCTGGTCATTGATTTGGTTGGGTGAGCAATAATTTCGATGCACAATAATAGGGAGGGGCCGCACCCACTGCAAAAAAACACGTACTTCAATGATACATCATGGGGGAAAATCAGATACATCAAAAATACGTCATAATGATCGTATAATAATCAATATGAAGTTGTTGGAAAATAAAAACAACTACTTCAATTAACAAAAAATTAACAATTGACCCGTTCGGAGTGCCCGGCGGCTAAAAGTTCAGGATGAAGTCGGTCAGGTTGGTGTCCCGTTCCAGGTTTAATTTTTTTCTGAGCCGGTAACGGCTGATTTCCACGCCCCGGACGGATATATTCATCAAGGGGGCAATTTCCTTGGTGGAGAGGTTCATTTTCAGGTAGGCGCAGAGTCTCAGTTCTTTGGGACTCAGAAATGGGTAACTGCTCTTCAGCCGGTCAATGAAGTCCTGGTGCACCTCGTCGAAATAATTATTGAACACCTCCAGGTGTTTTTCGCTGCGCAGGTCTTTATTGATTTTTTTGATCAGCTGGCCGACCTGAAAGCGGTGCTCCGGGTTTTCCTCCGCCCGGGCCAGCAAAAGGAGCTTGTCCCGTATCGAAGTCAGCATTTTATTTTTCTGGATCAGGTTCATGGTGGCATTGGCCAGTTCCCGGGTTTTGTGATCCATGGCATTTCTCAGGCTTTCATTCCGGAGGTGGATGATCTCTTTCTCGCTCTTCAGGCTTTCCTCACGGAAAGCAGATTGCTGTTGCTCCAGGCGGAGTTGGTGACGGTAACGGTCACGTACCCTTGTTTTTCGCAAGCGCCGCCTCCAGTAAATGCCGTTTCCTGCAACGGCCAGCACAACAAGCAGGGAGTAAACCGCATAGGCTGCCCTGGACCGGAGCAGGGGGGGGCGGACAGTAAAGCTGAAAGTAACCACCGGGCTTTCGGCCCGGTAGGCGTTTCTTCCTTTTAACTCAAAGACATAGCTGCCCTCCCTCAGGTTGGTATACTCTTTGAAATGGCCGCTCTCCCAGCCTGACCAATTGTCTTCAAAGCCCCTGAGCCGGTAGGAGAAGCTCCCTTGTTCCGTAAAGCCGGGAAGTGCGAAACGAAACTGGACGGAGTTCATGGAATAGGGAATCTCCCTGCTGGTGACCGTCTCCATTCCGTGTTCCGGGCCAGGGTTGTAAATGTGCCGTGTCTCCCGGCCGTGGAAAACCACCTCCCGGATAAATACGGGATCGGGTTGTTGCAGGTCTCTGACAAGGGTGGCATCGTAATGGATCAGGCCGTTCATGGACCCTATGAAAACATGTTGGTTGTCCAGAATCAAAATATTCTCAAAGGCCGGCAACAGCATGGAGTTGATCCGGTGAAAGGGGGAAAATATGCCGTTAAAGGTTCCGTCTTCCAGCCGCCGGTATACGCCCATGCTGGTGGTGGTAAAGACCCACAGGTTGCCGGCCTGGTCCTCATGGATCTTGTCCAGGAAGTCCAGCCCCCTGAAAATTTCCTCAAAACGATCGTGTATTTCGAAGGCCTGCGTTGCAGGCCTGAAACCAAATATTCCTTTCGGGGTGGTCACCAGCATTTCCCCCTGCACCCTGTGGATGTTGTACGGGAGCTCTGCGGGCAGCCCCTCCGCCGGTCCGAACAGCTTGACACTCTCCACCCGCTGCAGGTCTTCGCTCAGGGTGACCCGGAACAGGCCCTTGTACCCGTGGGCGATCCAGATGCCGCCGTCTTCCTCCGGCAGGATCATCCTGCTGGATTCGCTGAACCCGCCCATTTCCCCCATGTCCACCCAACGGCCCTGCTGTTTTCGCAGCCAGGTAAGACCGGTGTATGTGCCGGCCAGGAGGGTGTCTTGTTGGCCGGAGAGGGGCAGGATGCACCAGAATCCCGTCTGTCCTGAGATCTTACGGGCTGTTTTCCCTTCCACCAGAAACAAGCCGAAATTGTGTGCGCAGAAAAGCTCTCCGTTGATCTCCTGCAGGTTCCAGACCTGACCCTCTGTGCCGGGCACCAGTTCGAATGATTTATATGGGGCGTCGGTGGCGCCCAGCCTGTCCCAGTCCACGACATACAGGCCCTGGTTCGTCCCGGCATAGAGGTTCCCTTCGAAAAGGAGGGAAGCATAGGTGCTTTCAAGAGAAAAATTAAAATCCAGGATGCTGAGCGGAGAACCGAGCTCTGCGTAGTCAATGCCGTTGTCGAGGCCCAGCCACAGGTTGTTGCGCCTGTCCTCAAACAGTCCCAGGATGGTGTTGTTCTGGAGGCCTTTGAGCCGGTTCAGGTGCTGGACAATGGCTCCCTGTTCGTTGGCGATGTAGATTCCGTTCTGGACCGTACCAAACACGTAATATCCATTGGCAAGCCGTATGGCTGAGAACAGGCTGTGCTTTTTCAGGTAGTCGTTCAGGGGAATGTTCCAGGGTGTCAGGGATTGCCCGTCGAAGAGGTAGAGGCCTTCGTTGCCGGTACCCAGGATGAGCCGGTTGTTCTCATATCCCAGGATGCAGCGGACCTCATTGTGCAGGATCACGGGATCGCTGCTGAGCAGTTCAAGGGTGTTGTCACTCAGCCTCATAAGCCCCGCTTCCCTGTCCACAAGATACACTTGCCCCTGGGCCTGGTAAGACAGGCCGAAATCGGATGGGGGATCGATGATCCGGATGCGGTCATCCTGGTAAATGAACACGTGCCTGAACGACTGGAAAAGGATCCCCTGGTCCGTGCGGTGTATCCTCCATATTTCATCAAATGCCCGGTATGACTGGGGGATCAGATGAACAAGGGAGTGGTACTGCAGGGCGCCGTCCCCTCCTTCGGCATAATAGCCGAACTCCTCGAATGCGCCCGTGAATATGGTATCGCCCACGGCCATCACGGCCCGGAGGATGGATGGATTCGGGTTGGGGTACAGCCGCCAGTTGTTGCCGTCGAATTCGAGCAGGCCGTCGTTGTTCCCAAAATAGACGAAGCCTTTGCTGTTCTGTGTGACGGACCAGTTCTGATTGGCGGCCTGGTATTCCGTTCTGGAAAAATTGTTGATAAAAGGCAGGCCGGTTTCCTTGATCCCTGCCGACAAGCTTCCGCAAAGGCAGATTGCCAGGGCAAAAAGGATTGCCCGCGAAGGGAAAAGTTTCCGGAACTGAAGCCCTGGCCGGTGGACCATGCAGGGGAAAATGGGATGATTCGTTACGGCATGCTGTCGTTACGAATATACACATTTTTTGATTCAGGCATCCTCCCCGTGTTCGGTCCGCTGGATGATCTCGTTTTGCAGGTCTTCCCCCAGGTCATTGAAGTAATCGCTGTACCCGGCCACCCGGACGATCAGGTCACGGTATTTTTCCGGATGCTTCTGGGCCTCGCGCAAGGTGCCGGCCGATACGACATTGAACTGGATGTGGTGGCCGTCCAGGCGGAAATAGGTGCGGATCAGGGCCGTCAGCTTATGATGGCTTTCCGGATCACTGAAAAATGAAGGGGTAAACTTCTGGTTCAGCAGGGTGCCCCCGGTCTTGATATGGTCTATTTTGGCAGCGGACTTCAGCACGGCGGTGGGCCCTTTCTGGTCGGCGCCCTGCACCGGGCTGATGCCCTCCGAAAGGGGTTTCCCGGCCTTGCGCCCATCGGGCAGCGCTCCGGTGACGGTGCCGAAATAAATGTGGCAGGTGGTGGGCAGCATGTTGATGCGGAAATGGCCGCCCCGCTGGCATGGCTTGCCGTCCACGGCCTCGAAGAAGGCATTGAATACCTGTACGGCCTGCCGGTCGGCATAATCCTCGTCGTTCCCGTATTTGGGCGTGCGGTATACCAGTTCCTCCCGCAGCTCCTGCCAGTCGTGGAAGTCTGCCGACAAGGCCTTGGACAGGCCTTCAAATGACAGGGTTCCCTGGTCAAACACGTGGTAACGGATGGCCGTGAGGCTGTCGGTCACGCTGCCCAGCCCGACTCCCTGCACATAGCTGCTGTTGTAGCGCGCCCCCCCTGCATTGTAATCCTTTGCCTTGCCGATGCAGTCCTCAATGAGCAGGGACAGAAAGGGCACCGGGAGGTTCTCGGCGTACAGGGTTTCGATGATCCGGTTCCCCGTGAGTTTGATGTCCGTAAAATGCCTGATCTGCTGAATGTAGGCATCCAGAAACGCCTCAAACGATGAAAATGATGCCACCTTGCCGGTCCTGGGACCAATCTGTTTTCCGGTGCGGGGGTCGAATCCGTCGTGCAGGGTCACCTCCAGGATCTTGGCCAGGTTGAAATAGCCCGTCAGCCAATAGGCTTCCGTGCCGAAGGCACCCGCTTCCACGCATCCGGAGGCTCCTCCCCGGCGCGCATCCACCAGGTCTTTCCCTTGCCGGAGCAGTTCCTGGGTGATGGCGTCGGTGTTGAAGATGGAAGGCTGGCCGAAGCCGGTTCGCACGATGTCCAGGGCCTTGTGAATGAAGCGGTCCGGGTTTTTCTTGCTCACCTGGACCATGGAGCTGGGCTGCAGCAGCCGCATTTCCCGGATCACTTCGAGGATCAGGTAGGTCATGTCGTTCACGGCATCCTTGCCGTCATCCTGCACCCCGCCCGTATTGATGAGGCAGAAGTCGGTGTAGGTATTGCTTTCCTGGGCGGTGACCCCCATTTTGGGCGGGGCCGGGTGGTTGTTGAATTTCACCCAGAAGCATTGCAGCAGCTCCCTGGCCTGTTCTTCTGTCAGGCTGCCGTCCTGCAGGCCCTTGCTGTAGAATGGCTGAAGGTGCTGATCCAGCCGGCCCGGGTTGAAAGAGTCCCATGGGTTCAGTTCGGTGATGACCCCCAGGTGGATGAACCAATAATGCTGCAGGGCCTCGTGCAATGTCTGCGGGGCCTGTGCCGGCACCCGGCGGCAGATCGCCGCCATGGCAGACAGCTCCTGTTTCCTGCCCGGGTCTTTTTCTCCGGCTGCCAGTTCCTCCAGTGCCCCGGCGTGTCTTTCTGCAAAGCGGATGAGGGCCCTTGCGGCCAGCTTCATGGCTTCCAGCTGGGCCTTCTTTGTATCGGCCTCCGGATCCCCGGGATCCAGGGCGGAGAGGCTGCCGTCGCATTCCGCGATCAGATCCAGCATGCCGTTTTCCCAGCCCTTCTTGCCCAGCACGGTATGGCCGGGACCCCTTTGCTCCTGAAACTCGGTGAATATTCCGGCCTGATAAGCATCCAGCCATTCCGGCCGCATCCGCTGCATGAGCAGGTCGCGGTTTGAACGACCCTGCCAGAAGGGGATGATCACATCCCGGTAGGCGTTTTTGGTTTCGTCGGAGACATGGAAGGACACCTTGGGCCGGTTGTGCAGGATGTCCAGGTCCTCCAGGGAGTGAAGGCTGATCTCCGGATAGGTCGGGGTGGCCTTGGGGGCCGGTCCGCGTTCGCCCACGATGAGTTCCAGCTCTCCGATGTGCAGGGACTTGTTGTCCAGAATGTGGGCAAGACATTGGGCTCGCTGCACGGGGACGGGCCAGGCAGGGTCGTTGTGTGACCGGTAGAATTCGGTGACCAGCAAGGCGCGTTCGTGGCTCAGGCAGTTCAGGGCCTCGAGCGATTGTTTTCTGAGAAATCGGACTCGTTCGTTCATGGATTCTATGGGTTCAGGATGTGTGAAAATCGTCATTGATTCTGTCAGCCTCCCTGTTTTACCAGGAATCCGCTGTCGGCGAATACCTGCAGCAAGGCTTTCATTTCCTGTGCCGTGGTATCCGGGCCAAACACAGGGGGTTCGGCCAGACCCAGGGATTCATATTTTTGCCGTCCCAGGCGGTGGTACGGCAACAAGTCCACCCGGACCACCGGGGCGCGGACCTTCCCCAGCAGGGTGGCCACGGCCTGCATGTGGTCTGTGCCGGCATTGACACCGGGGATGACGGGGATCCTGATATACAATGCCGGTCCGTCGGAAGGCAGGGACAACAGATTGGCCGCGATCAGGGCGTTGTCCACCCCCGTATAGGTAAGGTGGTCCCTGGGGTCCATGGTTTTCAGGTCGAACAACAACAAATCCGCCTTTCCGGCCACTTCCAGGAAAACCTCTTTCGGGGCGTAGCCGGAAGTATCCACGGCCGTGTGAAGGCCCTGCTCCCGGCAGGCTTGCAGCAACCCGATCAAAAAATCGGGCTGGGAGAGCGGTTCTCCCCCGGAAAACGTGACCCCCCCCATGCTTTCTTCATAAAACAAAGTGTCCTTGAGCAGGATGTCCATCACCTCCCCGCCGTCCATCCACTGCCCGATGGTATCCTGCCGGATGGTTTCATGCCCGTTCAGTTTGAGTTTTCGGTGGATGGGCTGGGGGTGGGGTGAAATGCTTTCCGGGTTGTGGCACCAGGTGCAGTTCAGGGGACAGCCTTTAAAAAAAACCGTGGTGCGGATTCCGGGTCCGTCGTGGACCGAATACCTTCTGATGTCGAAAATCAAACCTTTTCCCATGGAGAAGCAGTGGCAACAAAAGTGGTGTAACGTCTGAACAGGGGTTTCGGGATCCTGGGATCCCTGATGGGAGAGGGGGAGCTGCTCAACAGATCCAGCAGGTATACAGGCCTTTCCCATTGTCGTGGTAAAGGGTATTGATGGAAAAATTCATCATGGCTGTCATAAATGCGTAACAAATGTACAATTTCTTTTTTTTGTCCTGAATAAAAAGCCTTAAGTAAGGGTGTTTAACCACAAGAAAGCTAGGTTGTTGTAAAGGATTGTCTGGGATTAGTTGGTTGAATGAAAGAGGCTTGTGGCTGAATTTAGAATCTTTATAAATTAAACAAATTTAGCAGGAAAAATTCGTTTTTGCTTCCGTATATGTATAGAATGTATTAATCTTACGGCATTATTTTTTGGATTTTTCATAAAAGTGTTATTTTTACACTTTTAATGGGCCTGGCACCCTGTCCCCCCAGATGGCGGACAATGCCGGTTGCCCGCATCAGCATAATACACACGCCCCCATGAATGCATTGCTTGTCGACTGCCAGCAAGCCCCGGGCCGGGAAGCCCCGGGCAGAAAATGGCCCTGGCCTATGTGGCCCGTCCTGTTCGCGGCTTGTCTTTTCCTCACGGCCTCCTGCCACCAGAAAGGGGCTGGGTCCGATGTCCTGCTCCTCTCCTGTCCCGCCGGAGTGAATGAGGTGTCGGGGGACTGGCAGAGGGAATACTGGAGCAAACCGGAATACCACCGGTTTGAACCCTCGGACCGGTCCCCCTTGACCGCCATGGTTCTGGATGCGGACTCCATGACCCGTGCCCGCTGGTACCGCAACCTGCCGGTCCGACCCTATTCGAAATACCGTCTCTCAGGATGGGTGCGGACCGAAAACGTGACGGCAGCAGGAAACGGGGAAGGTGCCGGATTCCGCGGAGGCAGGATTGACCTGCCGGAGAGCCGGGGGTTCACCGGCACGAACGACTGGACCTATGTGGTGGTGGAATTTGATACGGGGGGGGAAGACAGCTTCATGCTGGAATGCGTGCTGGGCCTTGGGTCCCGCGCCAAGGGCCGGGCCTGGTTCGACGAAATCAGGCTCGAACGCCTGCACTCGGAAGTGCTTGCCCCGGAACTGGCCATTCACCTGGACCGGCCCGGGGAGCCCCTTTCAGAACGGATGTTCGGGCAGTTCATTGAGCACATGGGTCGATGCATCTATGGAGGCATCTGGGCTGAAATGATCGAAGACCGCAAGTTTTTTCTGCAGCCCGGAAGCGAGGGTTCTCCCTGGCACCTGGAAGGTCCGGCTTCCCTGCAGATGAGCAGGGCCGCACCCTATGTCGGAGAACACGACCCGGTGATCCGGGCCGCCGGTCCCGGGGGCGCGCTGGTTCAGGGCGGACTGGGACTGATCGAAGGCATGGCATATGAAGGCAGGATCATCCTGAGTGCCCCCCCTGAGGCCCTGCCTGTGGAGGTGGAACTGGCCTGGGGCGAAAATGCCGCAGAGAAGGCTTCCATTGTCATCAGCGAGTTGGAAGCAGGCTTTCAGACCGTTCCCCTGGCATTCACCGCCGGGGCCTCCACCCATGAGGGGGAGATCCGCATCCTGGCCGGGGAGCAAGGCGGCGTGACCATCGGAACCCTTTCCCTGATGCCCACCAGCCATGTGGAAGGTTTCCGGGCCGATGTGCTGGAATTGTTGTTCCAGCTGGATGCCCCCGTTTACCGTTGGCCGGGAGGAAACTTTGTGAGCGGATACGACTGGAAGGACGGGGTGGGGCCTCGGGACAGGCGACCTCCCCGCTACGAAGCCGCATGGAACGGCATCGAATCCAATGACGTGGGCATCGATGAATTCATGCGCCTGTGCGCCCTCCTGGGAACAGAGGCCAACATCGCCGTAAACACCGGCCTGGGAACTCCCGCGGAGGCGGCACAACAGGTGGAGTATGTCAATGGAGGCCCCGAAACGCCCATGGGGGGGTGGCGGGCCCGCAACGGCCGGCAGGAACCTTACGGGGTGATGCTGTGGGCCGTGGGCAACGAGATGTTTGGCGACTGGCAGCTAGGGGTGATGCCTGTCGAGGAGTATGTGCACAAGCACAATGAAACCGCCCGGCTGATGTGGGAGGCGGATCCTTCCATCAGCCTCATCGCCGTGGGCTACCCCGGAAGATGGAATGACATGATGTATGCCCACAGTGCGGACTACATGACCCACATCAGCGAGCATTTTTACCGTCAGGACTGGCATGCGGGGGGACTCATGACCCATGTCAAGCAGATCCCCGACGCCATCCGGGCCATTGCTGAGGAACACAGAAGGTGCCGCAGGGAGCACCCGGGACTGAAAGAGCGGGACATCCGGATCGCCCTGGATGAGTGGAACTACTGGTACGGCCCCCATGTATACGGCCTGCTGGGAACCAGGTATTTTCTCCAGGATGCCCTGGGCATCGCCGCAGGATTTAACGAATTCTTAAGGCAGACGGACATCTTCTTCATGGCCAATTATGCCCAGACGGTCAATGTGATCGGTGCCATTAAGGCCACGAAAACGGCCTCCTTCATGGAGGGTACCGGCGAGGTGCTCCGCCTGTACCGCCGGGAACTGCAACCCATTCCCCTGGAAACATCCGGCAGTGCGGCCCCCCTGGATGTGGCCGCTTCCCTGTCTGAGGACGGACGCATCCTGACCGTATCGGTCATCAATGCCACGGAGCAAAGTCAGCGGCTGGCCTTGTCGGCAGGGGGAGGGGAGCTGCCTGGACGGGGTCGGTTGTATTATATCACGGGACCCGACCGCCATGCATACAACGAGGTGGACAATCCCCTGATCCGGGAGCATGCGGAGGCCTTTCGCCTGAGGCGGGGGAAGGTCAGCGTACCCCCCATGAGTGCCTGCATCTATAAGTTTAACCTTCAATAATCCACCACCGGCATGAAACGATTTTTATTCCCACTATCTGTTCTGATGCTGATGCTGCTTTCCGGGACCAGCACCCGGGCCCAGCTCAGCCCCGATGATTACCTGCGTGCAGACTCTGTTTCGGAGTTCTCTGAACTGGCTTACCATGCATTTGTCAGCCCAAACTGGATCGGGGAAACCCCCCTATTCTGGTATGAAGTCCGCACCCGCCGGGGCCGGGAGTTCATGCTGGTGGATGCCGCGGTGCCGGAAAAAACGGCCGCCTTCGACCAGGAACGCCTGGTCCGGCAGCTGAACGAGGAAACAGGGGGGGACTACAAGGCCTGGGACCTGCCATTCCGGCGGCTGGAGTTCGACGATGAGGGGGTCAACCTGCGCTTTGTGGTCGACTCGGTGCGTTACGGGCTGAACAGGGAAACCGGGGAGCTGACACGCCTGGAAAGGCTTCGGGCGGAGGACCGGCCATCCCGGCACTGGGCGGCCAGCGACGAAGAGCAGGGGGACAGGCAGGCCGTGTCTCCCGACAGCCTCTGGGTGGCTTTTATCCGGGAATTCAATGTGTTCGTCCGGCACCGGGAGAGCGGAAGGCTCCACCAGCTGTCTTTCGACGGCTCAGAAGGCGATTACTATTCCTCCTACCTGCAATGGTCCCCGGACTCCCGCTTCCTGGCCACCAACAAGATCAGGCGGCATACCAAACGCCATATCTGGTTTGTGGAGTCTTCCCCCGAGGGGCAGGTGCAGCCCATCCTGCATGAACTGGAATACCCCAAACCCGGGGATGCCCTGCAGATCCGCCGGCCTTCCCTGTTTGCCCTGGATGGGTTCAGGCAGGTCCCGGTCGATTCGCGGGACTTCGAACACCAGTACAGGCTGACCACCCCCCAATGGCGTGAAGACAGCAGGGCGTTCACTTTCGAGTTCAACCAGCGGGGGCACCAGGCCTACCAGGTGGTGGAAGTCAACACAAGCGGGACCGTTCGCGTGCTGATCGATGAGCGAAGCGAGACCTTCATCGATTACAGCGGCAAGAGGTTCCGTCATGATGTGGAGGACGGCCGGGAGATCGTATGGGCGTCCGAGAGGGACGGTTGGAACCACCTGTATCTGATCGACGGAAACAACGGGCGCGTGAAGCAGCAGATTACCCGGGGTGAATGGGTCGTCCGCGGGGTGGAGCATGTCTGCGACAGCAGCCGCACGATCCTGTTTCGCGGGGCGGGACGCCACGCGGGGGAAGATCCCTACCTGGTGCGGTACTACCGCGTGGGCTTTGACGGCCGGGGGCTGCAGGAACTGACTCCGGAGGAGGCCAGCCACCAGGCGACATTCTCATCCGACAACAAGTATTTTGTGGACCATTATTCACGCATCGACCTGCCCCCGGTGACGGTCTTACGGAGGACCCGGGACGGGCAGGTTATTCTCGAGCTGGAAAGGGCCGACATCAGCGAGCTGGAGGCACGCGGCTGGCAAAGACCCGAAGTCTTCGTGGCCAAGGGACGGGACGGACAGACAGATATCTGGGGAAATATTTACCGGCCGACGAATTTCGATCCGGGGAAAACCTACCCGGTGATCGAAGCCATTTATGCCGGACCCCATGCCGCCCACGTGCCCAAGACGTTCCGTCCCTATTTCGGACACTTCTCGGCCATGGCCGAGCTGGGCTTCATCGTGGTGCAAATCGACGGCATGGGCACTTCTTACCGGTCCAAAGCCTTTCATGATGTGTGCTGGCAGAACCTGAAGGATGCCGGATTCCCCGACCGGATCCGGTGGATGCAGGCCGCCGCGGAAAAATATCCGTACATGGACCTGGAGCGGGTGGGCATCTTTGGCGGTTCGGCCGGGGGACAGAATGCCATGGGGGCTTTGCTGTTCCACCCGGAATTCTACAAGGCGGCCGTGGCATCCGTGGGTTGCCACGACAACCGCATGGACAAGATCTGGTGGAACGAACAGTGGATGGGATACCCCATCGGGCCCCATTATGAAGAAAGCTCCAATGTGGTCAACGCCCACCTGCTGCAGGGCAAGCTGATGCTGACGGTCGGGGAAATGGACAACAATGTGGACCCGGCCTCCACCTTGCAGGTGGTCAATGCCCTGATCAGGGCCGGCAAGGAATTTGAATTTTTAATGTTCCCCGGACAGGGTCATGGCTCCGGCGGTCAATACGGAGAACGACGCAAACGGGACTTTTTTGTGCGCCACCTGCTCGGGATGGATCCGCCCGACTGGAATGTGGCCGGAAAGTAATCAGTCATTCACCTTTAGAACAGGCATTCAAGATGAAAACCATGGTAAAATATGTTCTTACCCTGCTGGTTACGGCCGGCTTGATGTCCTGCCAGCCTGGAAGCGACCAGGGCCAGGCAGGCGCTCCTCCTGCGGAGGTGGATTATGCGGTTCATGCCTTCGACATCAAGGATGTGACCCTGCTGGAGGGACCCTTCCGGCACGCCAACCAGCTGAACATCGGGGTGCTGCTCAACTACGAACCCGACCGTTTTCTGGCGACCTTCCGCAAGGAGGCCGGTCTGGAACCCAAGGCGGAACGATACGGCGGCTGGGAGAGCTCCTCCATTGCCGGGCACAGCTTCGGGCATTACCTTTCCGGCTGTGCCATGATGTACCAGTCCACCGGCATGCCGGAATTTCTGGACCGAGTCAACTACATGGTGGACGAATTGGAGGTCATCCAGCAAGCCAATGGCGGCGGCTACCTGGGCGCATTTCCCCACGGCAAGCAGGTATTTGAGGAAGAGGTGGCCATGGGCGTGATCCGTGCCTCCGCCTTCGACCTGAATGGGATCTGGGCACCCTGGTATACCCACCACAAGGTCCTGGCCGGCCTCCGGGATGCCTATTACCTGTGCGGCAACCAGAAGGCCCTTGACATCGCCATGCGTTTTGCGGACTGGATGGACGGGATCGTGGGACACCTGGACTACGATACCGTGCAGGAAATGCTCATCTGCGAATACGGCGGCATGAACGAAGTGCTTGTTGAATTGTACGGGCTGACCGGGAATGAGAAATACCTGAAATTGTCCAGGGCGTTTCACGATCATGTCATCCTGGATTCTCTGGGGATGGGCGTGGACATACTGGCCGGGAAACATGCCAACACCCAGATTCCCAAGGTGACCGGGCTGGCACGGAGGTATGAGCTGACAGGCAATCCGGAGGAGAGGCGCACAGCCGAATTTTTCTGGGACAGGGTGGTCAACCACCACAGCTATGTCACGGGAAGCAACGCCCTGAACGAAAACTTCGGCCCTCCCGGACAACTTCGCGACCGGCTGGGTCCCAATACGGGGGAGACCTGCAATGTGTACAATATGCTGCGATTGAGTGACCACCTGTTTCGCTGGGAAGCCAGTTCACAGGTGGCCGACTATTATGAAAAGGCCCTGTTCAACCACATACTGGCATCCCAGCATCCCGAAGACGGCCGGGTGACCTACCACCTGAGCATCGACAGGGGAGGGTTCAAATACTGGCAGGACCCCCATGCCTTTACCTGCTGCGTGGGCACCGGCATGGAAAACCATGCCAAATACAACGAGAACATCTATTACTACAACGAAAGCGAATTGTTTGTCAGTCAGTATATTGCTTCCGAGCTGACCTGGGAGAACAAGGGGGTGCGCGTCCGGCAGGAAACGGCCTACCCGGAAGAACAGGGCACCACCCTGCAATTCACCTGCCAGGAGCCTTCCCGCTTCACCCTGCAGCTTCGCTACCCTGCCTGGGCCGAGAAGGGCATGACCATCCGGGTCAACGGAACCGACCACCCGGTGAACACCCCCCCGGGAAGCTTTGCAGGCATCGACCGCCAATGGGAGACAGGGGATGTGGTGGAGGTGCATATTCCCTTCACCCTGCGCATGGAAACCATGCCCGATGATCCCGACCGCATCGCCCTGTTCCACGGCCCGCTGGCCCTGGCAGGCGATCTCGGACCCGTGGATGATCCCGCTGCCTGGGATCTGGTGTATGTGCCCCTGATGCTCACGGATGAAAGGGATCCCAATGCCTGGGTGGAGCCCATTCAGGGAAGGGCAAATGCCTTTACCACCAGGCAGGCAGGCCGGCCTCGCGATGTGGAGCTCAAGCCCTTTTATGCCACCTACGACCGAAGGTATTCGATATTCTGGGACCTTTCCGACGAACACACCTGGAGGGACCTGGAAGACAAACACCTGCAAAGGATGGAGGAGGGGCGAGCCCTGGAAGCCCGCACCATCGACTTTTTCCAGCCGGGGGATATTGCCCACGAACGCAGCCACTTGTTCGAGGGCCCGCAGTCGACCGCCCACCGCTTCCGGAACAGAACCTACCGGGTGACGCTTGCCAATGGCTGGTTTTCCTTTGAGATGCGGGTGGATCCAAACCGGGCCAATGCCCTGAACCTGGAATACTGGGGCGGGGGATACCGCCGGGAGAAATCGTTTGATATCCTGGTGGAGGGCGTGCGCATCGCCTCGGAAGACATCACCGAGCCCAGGGGAGACCGGTTTTTCCATGCGGAATACGACATCCCGCAGGAGCTGACCCGCGGCAAGAACCGGATCACGGTACGAATCGACGCCCAGGCGCGCCGCATCGCGGGACCCGTTTACGGGGCGCGTACCGTCAGAAAATAATCCAATGGGCCTGCGCCCGGATCCAGGAATTGTGAAACCAAAAAAAACAAACAACCCGATGAACCGTGTATTGAAGAAACACATCCCCGTATGCCGCTCAGGGAGTATCCTGCTTGTCCTGGCCATGTTGCTGCTGACAAATGCCCCGTATGCCCAGTCCCCCTGGCAGGACATTACCGGCCGGCCGGAGACCCTGGGTCTGGACCAGGGGGTTATGGAACTGGAAACCGGTGCATTTCAGCTCAGGCTGGTGGCGGCTTCCCAGACCGTGGCCGGCCTGCTCCCCCGCGGGGCCGATGGCTTTGACTTCACCCCGGGCGATTGGCTGGAGCAGCGCAGCCGGGACGGACTCTATCATCTGGGCGACCTGACCCTGCGCCTGAGAACCGGGTCCTCCAAGGAATGGGTCCATTATTCCACCGCGGAAGCCAGGGTCCCTGTCCATGTCCTGACATCCGGAGGCAGCCTGCTGGCTGCCGCCGACCTGGCCCCGACCTTTCCGGAGGATTTTCCCCTGGAGGTGAGGCGTTACTGGGAATCGGAGGGAGGAGCCCTGGTGCTTCGCTTTGAGCTGGCCAACCAGGGCCGGCAGCCGGTGGAGATCGGCTCCCTGGGCATTCCCATGGTGTTCAACAACATGCTGCACAACAAATCGCTGGACGAGGCCCATGCCGCCTGCGTGTTCTACGATCCCTACATCGGACGGGATGCCGGCTACCTTCAGGTGATCCGGCTGCACGGGCACGGTCCGGTGCTTCTGGTCATGCCCCATGGCAGGACCCCTTTCGAGGCCTACAACCCCCTGCTGGATGACCCCACCCCCAAAGGGGTGACCTTCGAAGGCTTCCATGAGTGGATGGTCCACAGCCGCGCCCACGCCGAAACGGACTGGAGCGAAGCGGAACCCTGGAACCGCCCCACCTCCCTCCGGCTCAATCCCGGTGAGTCTGTAAGCTATGGGTTGAAGTTCGTGACGGCGGAAGCCATCCGGGAGATCGAACCCACCCTGTCAAGCCACGGACGGCCCGTGGCGGTGGGCATTCCCGGCTATGTCCTGCCCATGGATGTAAATGCCCGCCTGTTTTTGAATTATACCGGGAAGGTCCGCTCCCTGGACGTGGAGCCGGCCGGGGCCCTTGAGCTGGTGGCCGGGACCCCGACCCCGGGCGGCTGGGAGACCTATGAAGTCCGAGGAATGCATTGGGGACGCGCCAGGCTGACGGTCACCTATGAGGATGGCTTGCAGCAGACCATCCATTACAACATCATCAAACCAGAAGGGGAGGTGGTGGCCGACATGGGCCGCTTCATGACCAATGAACAATGGTATGAGGCTCCGGACGACCTGTTTGGCCGGAGTCCCTCGGTCATGACTTACGATTACGAAGAGATGGACCTTGTCATGGAAGACGGGCGTGCCTGGGTCGCCGGGTTGAGTGACGAGGGGGGCGCCGGTTCCTGGCTGGCTGCCATGATGAAACAGCTGATCCAGCCGGAGATGGAAGAACTCGAAAAGCTGCGGCGCTTCGTGCACGAAACCATGTGGGGCCGGATACAATACACGGAGGGCGACCGCAAATACGGGGTGCGAAAGAGCCTGTTCTTTTATGAACCGGATGAGATGCCTGAGGGCACCTACAGCGACCACATCAATTACGGCTCCTGGTCTGCCTGGAACAGACAGGAGGCGGAGTCCGTCGGACGTTCCTACAACTACCCCCACGTGGCCGCCGCCCACTGGGTGTTTTACCGCCTGAGGCGCAACCACCAGGGTTACGTCAGTGAGAAACCCTGGGAATGGTACCTGGAAAATGCCTGCCATACGGCCATCGCCATGGTGGAGCAGGCCCCGCATTATGCCCAGTTCGGACAGATGGAGGGGACCGTCTTCCTGATGATATTGAGGGACTTGCAGAGGGAGGGAATGAACGGCCTGGCCGAACGCCTGGAGGCCGTGATGAAAACCCGGGCCGATCTGTGGAACAGCCTGGCCTATCCTTTTGGCAGTGAGATGCCGTGGGATTCTACCGGACAGGAAGAGGTGTACGCCTGGTCGAAATATTTCGGGTATGACGACAAGGCCGGGGTGACCCTCAACGCCATCCTGGCCTATATGCCCACCCTGCCGCATTGGGGGTACAACGGCAGCGCCCGGAGGTACTGGGATTTCGTCTATGCAGGCAAACTCCGGCGCATAGAACGCCAGCTTCACCATTACGGAAGCGCCCTGAACTCCCTGCCGGTATTGTCCGAATTCCGCGACAATCCGGAGGATCTCTACCTGCTGCGGGTGGGCCATGCGGGCGTGCTCGGGGGCATCGCCAACATCACGCGGGAAGGGTTTGCCCCGGCGGCCTTTCATTCCTATCCTTCCACCCTGCGGATCGACGGCATCAACGGGGACTACGGACCGGGATTCCTTGGCTACACTTTGAATACCGGGACTTATGTGACCCATGATGAGGAATTTGGCTGGCTGGCTTTCAGTGGGGAGCTGATCGAGTCGGACGGTTGGGTCTCCGTGCGTCCCACCAACGGGGCACGGAGCAGGGTGTATATTGCCACGCTCGGACTCTGGCTGACTTTGGATGCAGGGCGGTTTGAAGCCGTCCGGTTCCGTCCGGCCGATGGACGGGTTGAGATCAGCCTCGGGCCAGGCAGCGACCGCACCCCAAGGGCCCTGTTGCTGGTGGAGCAGCCAGCCAGGGTAAACGGCATCGGAAAGTATGCCCCGCTTGGCCGGTATGACCAGGCGCGTGGCGCTTATGTGGTGCCCCTGGGAGACGGTCCTGCCGAACTCAGACTTGAACACCAATAAATAGATAGATAAGTGCATATAATTAATGCCGGGCCATTCTTTAGGACGTTTTAAAACCCCTTACCATGAACCAACGTGCCGTCACAATGCTGGCAGGCCTGCTTGCCATCCTGCTTCTTCAGGCTTGCGGGGAAGCCGCCCCGGAAGATTATCCCATCCGGCCTGTCCCGTTTACCTCGGTGGAGGTCCGGGACGATTTCTGGTCCGCCCGGATCAGAACCAATCACGAGGTGACCATCCCCGTATCCATCCACCAATCGGTTCTTACCGGACGCATCCGCAACTTTGAGATCGCCGGCGGACTGCTGCAAGGGGATTTTCAATCCGATTACCCCTTCGATGATTCAGATGTATTCAAGATCATCGAGGGCGCCAGTTACTCCCTGGCCATGTTCCCGGATCCGGAGCTGGAGCAGCTGGTGGATTCCCTTATCTGGATCATCGGACAGGCACAGGAAGACAATGGCTACCTGTACACCTGGCGGACCATTCACGGGGACGACTCCCATCCATGGATCGGCGGCAGGCGGTGGGAGCGGACCCATGTCATGAGCCATGAGTTGTACAATGTCGGGCATATGTACGAGGCGGCCGTGGCCCATTACCAGCTGAGCGGAAAAAGGAATTTCCTGGAGATTGCCATGAAAAATGCCGACCTGGTGCTCAGTGAAATCGGCCCCGGAAAGTTTGAGACCTACCCGGGACACCAGGAGATCGAGATCGGGCTGGCCAAGCTCTACCGGGCTACCGGCAACCGGGCCTACCTCGATCAGGCCCGGTATTTTCTGGATGCCCGAGGCCGGGAGGATATCGGGTCGCCGCCTTTCTGGCACGGGGAGCCCAGGCTTTATGACCAGGCCCACCTGCCGGTCACCCGGCAGTCTGAGGCGGTGGGCCATGCCGTACGGGCCCTGTATATGTATTCCGGCATGGCGGATGTGGCGGCGCTGACCGGCAACCGGGACTACATAGACGCCATCGGCAGGTTGTGGGAGGATGTGAGCCACACCAAGCTGTACCTGACGGGAGGGGTCGGGGCGCAGGGCGGACACGAAGGTTTCGGGGCCCCCTACGAGTTGCCCAACCTGACGGCATACGCAGAGACCTGCGCGGGCATAGCCAATGTACTGTGGAACCACCGCATGTTCCTGCTTCATGGGGATGCCCGCTACATCGACGTGCTGGAGCGGTCCATGTACAACAATGTATTGTCTGGGGTGTCCCTTTCGGGCGACCGGTTTTTCTATCCCAACCCCCTGGAATCGCACGGGAAGCACCGCCGCAGCGAGTGGTTCGGCTGTGCCTGCTGCCCGGCCAACATCAACCGTTTCATTCCCTCCGTGCCTGGCTACATCTATGCACAGGGCCGCGATGGCCTGTATGTGAACCTGTTTATCAGCAGCGAAACCACAATCGATGGCGGGCAGGGACCCGTGGTCATCCGCCAGGAAAGCGGCATGCCCTGGTCGGGGGATGTGCGGATCGCCATCAGCCCCGGCCACTCCCAGCGATTCACGCTCCGGGTGCGCCTCCCGGGATGGGCCCGGGAAGAACCCGTTCCCGGTGGCTTGTACCGTTTTGAACACCCTCATGGGCAGCAGCCGGTCATTCACGTGAACGGAGAGCCTGTTCGCCCCCCCGTGGAGAAAGGCTATGCCGTGATCGACCGGCAGTGGCAGGAGGGCGACGTGGTGGAGCTGGCATTGCCGCTGCCTGTCCGAAGGGTGGTGGCCCGCCCGGAAGTGGAGGCCAACCGGGGCCGGGTGGCCCTGCAACGCGGGCCCCTGGTCTTTGCCGCTGAATGGCCGGACTTTGAAGATCACAGCGTCCTGGACATCGTGCTGGACGGACAGGAAAACCTGGAAGCGGTATCCGGTGAGGACCTGCCGGCCAGGATGCTCGTTTTGCAGGGCATGGCCAAAGGCAGCAGGCTCACCGGGGCAGGGGATACCGTCCTGGTGGACAAGCCCTTCAGGGCCATCCCCTATTATGCCTGGGCGCACCGGGGTCAGGGGCAGATGGCCGTCTGGCTGGCCGCCGGCATGAAGACCGCACAGCCCTTGCCTTTGGCAGCCGCAGATCCTGCAGAATAAATACGGGAACCCCCTCATCCCTGGCATGGATTCTTTAATAAACCAAACCTGAGATTGATACAGCATCCGACGATTATGAAAAAGACCAACACCTACCTGATGGCGGCCTTCTTTTTGGCTGCAAACCACCTGCTTTCCTGCAGCGGAGGCGGCCTGGCAGAACTTCCCGGTCCGATTGACCCCCAGGTCGTTCAGGACCAGGATGACATGACCTGGGATGATTACCGTCCCATCCCGGGCAAAAACTGGGCGGACCCCGACCTCAAGCCGGAGCGGGAATTCCGGATTGCCCTGGTGGCAGTGGATTTTCCGGACCAGCCTTTTGTGATGACCCTGCCCCGGCATTCCGACCTGTTCGGCAACCCCCAGATCGATCCCGTGACCCGGGAAGAGATCCCGCAATTTTATGCGGATTTTTTCCTCAAGCCCGGCGAGGTGAACAACCACCAGACGATCAATGGCTACTGGATGGAGCAGTCGCGCGGCCAGTTCGGCATCACGGCCCTGACGCCTTACGGCCCCTACCGCATGCCCAGGGAGCTTTGGAAGTACGGGCTGAGCGAATGGGGTCAGAATGAATTCACCCCGGACGGCAGCGCGGTGAATCACCGCATGGAGCCCGATGTGGATTCCCTGTGGCAGGCGGATGCTGGCCCCGTCAAGGGAAATTACGATGCGGTGTTGCGCATATATGCCGGGTATGACGAGACCGGCATCTGGCAGGAATTCGGTGAGATGAAGTTTCAGACCCGGGACGACATTCCCCCCGAATGGGGCAATCCCAACCCGGACATGCCCCGCTGGGCGGCCACCCGTTACGTGGAATGGACCTCCTGGAAAGCGGCGCAGATGCAGTGGGGTCTTTCTTCCATGCGGCAGGGGGAGAACTCGGGAACCATCACCCATGAGCTCGGGCATTTTGCCTTCCGCATCGGCGACAACAACAACAACCCTTATGTGCAGCCTTACCGGCGGGCCGGCAGCGGGCCCTGGGACATGATGGACCGGGGCTCCTTCAACGGGCCCGGCGGACCCCATATGCGCTGGGTGGTGCCTCCCATTGCCGGGGCGGCCATGCCGGCCGGGCTGATGCTGCGCAACCGCATGGTGAACGGTTTCATTACAGAGGACGATGTCCTCACGCTGAGCCGGGAAGGACTGGCCGCCTCCGGGCCGGTGGTGGCCAGGGTGACCGCCCGCGCCGTGGAACCCGGAGCGGACAGTTACGCCGGACTGATCGTCCGGCTGGACGGGGAGGAGCCACACGACCGGACCCCGCCTTCGGATCCGGCCACGGATCCCCTGTCGCCCGGGGTGCCGGCCTATAATTTCTATTCCCTGGAGGTGGTGCAGCGCATTGGCTACGACTCCTTTTGTCCCGATAACGGGGTGTTGCTGGCCCTGAACAAGGACCGGGAAGGGCGGAGCGGCGGGCCCAATGCCTTCAACCTGTTCAACTGGGTGATCGACGCCAATCCCCAGGACATTGAGATGGTGGACTTTCACCGTCCGGACGGGACCCCGGTAATGCGTACCATCGCGGATTACCGCCAGCTCAATGATGCCCTTTTCCACGCGGGACTGAATTCGGGCAGCCGGTTCGAATACGTGGATGAGCCCAACCGCCTGCATTTTTATGTGGTGGATCTTGAACGGGACGCGGAAGGCATCCTGTCCTACACCCTGGGCGTCCGGTCTCTGGACGGGCAGCCGGACGAAAGGCGCTCTTTCAGCCTGCTCCCCCCCGCAAAGCCGCGCCACCGGGGGCAGGTGAGGCAGTATGAATTCAGCCTGAACAATGAGGACCTTGCTGCCGTGGATGGGGACCCGGTGCATCCTTCGGGAAGCATCCCGCAACACCTGGACCAGGACATCTACCGCCTCACGGCCGAAATCACGGGCGGAAACTGGGAGGTGATGCTGCTCAATGAGCTGTTGGTGGTTCGCAGCGGGGCTTCGGCCGGTATTCCGGTTTACGTCAGGAACCTGGGCGGGGGGAGCGAAACGGCCAGCCTCCGGCTGACGGCTGTCTCGGAAAGCAATCCCTCTCTCCGGCAGACCGTGGAAATGGAAGTCAGGCCCCGCTAATCCGACAGGTTGGGCGGATCGAAAAGCATGGTATCTTTGAAAGCCGTGCTGCTTTGCGGCCGCTGCCGCCTGGCACCCCCGGATGCATCGGGAACCGGCCATTTCAGGCGGTTCAAAGCAGCCATGTCCATAGATTGTAAAAAATAGTCAGATCCAAGATGAAACAGAAAACCTTTCCCCTTCTTGCCTTGGCATTCATTCTTGCTGCGCTGGGCGGCTGCAACAGGCCCCTGCAGATTACCGAAGACCATTACGTGCTGGCGGAGCAGTTTTTGCAGCCCAATATCGAAAAAATGGTCTACCACCTGGAGGTCCGTCCCCACTGGCTGGAGGACAGCACCGGCTTCTGGCACATGACCTGGACGGAAGATGGCAAACGGTTCTTCCTGACCCGGCTGGCAGACGGAACGGTGGCGCCTGCCTTTGACCATGATATGCTGGCAAAGGCTCTTGCCGGCGCTGCCGGAGAAGAAGTCGATGCCGCAGAATTGCCTTTCAACAGGATACGGCCCGACCGCGAAGGGCGGATCGGTTTCCGGTATGCGGAAGCCGACTGGTTGTATGACCCGGCCGCCGACAGCCTGGTGCAGACAGAACAGGAGGATGGGTCTGCAAACCGCCGGGGCATCTCCCCGGACGGCAGGTTGCAGGCCTTTACCAGGGATTACAATTTGTTTGTAAGGAACCTGGAAACGGGCGGGGTGACACGGCTCAGCCGCCGGGGAACCTACGGGCTGGAATACGCCAATCCGTATGGCTGGTATGACATCATGGAAGGAGAGGGGGGCGCCCGGCCGGAAAATTTATTTGTGAGCTGGTCGCCCGATTCCCGCAAGCTGCTGACCTACCTGGTGGACCTGCGCAAGGCCGAAAAGATGTACTTGCTTGATTTTTCGGCCGACAGCCTTTTCAGGCCCCGCCTCCTGAGTTATTACCGGGGGTCTCCGGGCGATACCACCGTGGTGTACAACATCCCGGTATTGTTTGACCTGGATGCCGGCACGGAGGTGGTGGTCGACCTGCCTCCCTTTCCGCATTTTCTCGGGGTGGACTTCCGGTGGGCAGGGGATTCCGAATCCCTGCATGCCATCTATGCCCACAGGGGGTTCAAGCAGGCCGACCTGGTGGAAGTGGATGCACCGGGTGGCGGCAGCCGGGTGGTATGGTCCGAAACCAGCGACACCTCAGTGGAGTACAACAACATCATGCTGCAACGGCTCGGAACGGACCGGGTGTTGTTGAGCTCCCAGCGCAGCGGCTGGAACCACCTTTACCTTCACGACTGGCAGAGCGGCTCCCTGATCCGTCCGCTGACCCAGGGGGACTATGTGGTCAGAAGCCTGCTGCACGTGGATGAATCGGATGGCTGGGTTTATTTCCTGGCGGGCGGCCGGGAGCCCGACCGCAATCCCTACTATACCCATTTGTACCGGGTCTCCCTGGATGGCGGGGAGCCCCTGTTGCTCACGCCCGAAGACGCCCACCACCAGATCAGCCTTTCCCCTTGCGGGCAGTATGTGGTGGACAATTTCTCCACGGTGGAGCAGCCCACCATATCGGTGGTGCGTGATTTGTTCAGCGGGAAGGAAATCCTGCGCATCAGCGAGGCAGATCCGGCCCCGCTGCTGGCCACGGGATGGACACCGCCCATGCGTTTCTCCGCCCTGGGAAGGGACGGGAGGACGGAGATTCACGGCATTGTATACCGGCCCGTAGGTTTCCGGCCCGGAAATAAATATCCGGTCATCGACTACACCTACACCGGACCGCATACCGCCATCACCCCCAAGTCATTCGCCGATGCGGTGATCAACATTCAGAATCCCCTCCGGGCATTCGGTTTCAGCGTCATCGTGGTGGACGGCATGGGCACCGCCCACCGTTCCAAGGCCTTCAGGGACGTTTCCTACCGGAACATGGGCCAGGGTCTTGCGTGCCACGTGGCCGCCATCCGTCAGCTGGCCGGGCGCCATGCCTGGCTGGACACCACCCGGGTGGGCATTTACGGGCATTCTGCCGGTGGGTACGATGCGGGCCGGGGCCTGCTGGCATTTCCCGGGTTCTACAAAGTCGGGGTGGCATCGGCCGCCGACCACGACCACCGCATGGAGAAGGCATGGTGGCCTGAAATGTACATGGGCTATCCTGTGGGGGATTTTTACCACGAGCAGAGCAACGTCACGAATGCCCATGCCCTGGAGGGCCGGCTGCTGATCGCCCATGGCGGAATCGACGAAAACGTCAACCCCTCCGCCACTTACAAGCTGGCCGAGTACCTGATCCGTGCGGGCAAGGATTTCGACATGCTGATCCTGCCATCCAGAAGCCATAGCTTCGGCAGGAGTGATGGGGATTATTTCACCAAAGTCAGGTGGAACTATTTCATACAGCACCTGTTGCCTGCAGAACCGGTCCTTCACTACCAGTTCCGGACAATTCCCTGATCAGCGGGCTCCTTTCTGCAGGCTGACCCGGAACTCCTTGGGGGTTTTGCCGTTGAGCCGTTTGAATACCCGGTTGAAGTAAGACAGGTTGGTGAAACCGGATTCCTGGGCCACCTGTGAAATGCTCAGGTCCTTGTTGCCCAGGAGGTGGCAGGCATTGGTGATGCGTACCTCGTTGAGGAACTCGGTAAGGGTTTTGCGTGTCCTTTCCTTAAAAAAGCGGCAGAAGGCTTCCTTGTTCATGCTGGCCACCCCGGCCACCTCGGACAGCTTCACGGGCCGGTGGCTTTCCTCCATCAAAAAACGCATCACCTTCTCCATGCGTTTGCCTTCCTTTTTGGAGTAGTTCTTGACATTGCCCATCTTGTTGAGGCGGTGCAGCACATGGCCGTACCTTAAGCGCTGCAGCACTTCCAGTCCCACGATCAGGCGCCCCAGCCCGTCCATGTCCCTCAGCCGGAGGATGCGTTTGCGGATGAAATGGTCCCCGTCATCCACCCGGTAGCAGCCATTAAGGGTTTTGAAAAAATCCAGCAGGCCGAAGAACTCTTCAATGTGCACCAGGTGCTTGGCCACCACCTGCACATCGAAGAACAAGGTTTCCATATGCGCACGGCGGTCCCCGCCCGGCACGTAGAAGTCGTCATCGCAACGGAACACATGGGGGATGTCCGGGCCCAGCAGGAAGATATCCCTTGGCTGGAAACGGCCGATGTAGTCGCCCACCACGAGCTTGCCGACCCCGTCAAAAATGCGGGTGAGCTGCACCTCGGGATGCTGGTGAAGCTTGTCATAGAAATGGGGAACATCGTCGACCTGGTGCCGTATGAATTCGTTCTCCGGTTTGGGAATCTTGAATGGCAAAACCTTCATAACTCATGTTTTGGGAATCAAAAGTACAAAAATCCGTCAAATACGTACTATAAAATACCAATCAGGTATCTTTTTCTTGTATTTATTAAGACTAAATTTACATAATTAAACCGGTTTCAGCCGGGATCATGTGAATATTGTTAAATCATGCGACATATGGAAATGAATTGGACGGGGGTCTACCCTGCATTGACCACCAAGTTTTATCCCGGGGGCGGCATCGACCTGGGCTCTTGCCTTCGGGGTGTGGATGCCCAGGTGGAAGCCGGTGTCAGCGGATTGATCCTATCGGGCACCCTGGGGGAAGCCAGTGTGCTGAGCACCGATGAAAAGCGGTCCCTGACACGGGAGGTGGTCCGCCACCTCAACGGACGCCTGCCCGTGGTGGTGAACATCGCCGAAGGGGCCACGGATGAGGCCGTCAGGCGTGCAGCCGAGGCACGGGACGACGGGGCCTCCGGGCTGATGATCCTGCCCCCCATGCGCTATACCGGGGACCACCGGGAGCTGGTGGCTTTTTTTAAGGAGGTGGCTTCCGCCACCAGCCTGCCCGTGATGATTTACAACAACCCGGTTGATTACAAAACCCTTGTGACTCCGGAGGTGTTTGATGAGCTGCTGCAGCTGGACCAGGTCCAGGCAGTCAAGGAGTCCACCCGGGATGTCTCCAACGTGACCCGGCTGATCGGTCGCTACGGAGACCGGCTCAAGGTGCTTTGCGGGGTGGACACCCTGGCCCTGGAAAGCTTTCTGCTTGGCGCCCACGGCTGGGTGGCCGGGCTGGTGTGCGCTTTTCCCCGGGAAAGCGTGGCCCTGTTCAACCTGGCCAGGGCGGGCCGGCTTGCGGAAGCCGTGGCCCTGTACCGCTGGTTCATGCCCCTGCTCGAACTCGACATCCATCCCAAGCTGGTGCAGTACATCAAGCTGGCGGAACAAATGACCGGTCTGGGTACGGAGCATGTCCGCAAACCGAGGCTGCCCCTGGAGGGGGAGGAGCGGGAGCGCATTCAGGCCATCATCAGGAAGGGATTGGAAACACGGCCTTCACTGGCATAAATCAGGAGGATATGAGACTGACAAAAAAAATATTTGAGCAGGCTGCTGCGGCCTTCCCCATATTCCGGAGGATCCCGGGCAGGGACCGTGCGGTCTTTTTGCGGGAGGTGGCGATGCGTATCGAGTCCCTGGGTCCCGTGCTGATCGACACCGCCGAGTCCGAGACCAGGCTGGGGGTCGCCCGCCTGGAGGGGGAACGGGCACGCACCTGCAACCAGTTGAGGATGTTCGCCGAGCTGCTGGAGGAAGGCTCCTGGGTCGAAGCCGTGATTGATACGGCCATGCCTGCCCGGAAGCCGTTGCCCCGCCCGGACCTTCGCCGTCTGTTGGTTCCCCTGGGACCCGTGGCTGTTTTCGGTGCCGGCAATTTTCCCCTGGCTTTTTCCACAGCCGGGGGCGATACCGCCTCGGCCCTGGCTGCCGGCTGTCCCGTCATCTACAAGGAACACCCGGACCATCCCCGCACTTCCAGGCTGGTCGCCGGGGCCCTCAGGGAAGCCCTGGAGGCTAGTGGATTCCCCCAGGGCGTGTTCCAGGATGTGGAAGGGGGTCCCGAAACGGGACAGCAGCTGGTGGCACATCCCGTCGTGAAGGCCGTGGCATTCACTGGTTCCCATGAGGGGGGCATGGCTATTTACAGGGCCGCCACCGGGCGGGCTGTTCCCATTCCGGTCTTTGCCGAGATGGGCAGTGTCAACCCGGTTTTCATCCTGCCGGAATGCCTTTCGGCCCACCCGGAACAACTGGCTCAGGAGGTCGCTGCTTCGGCCATGCTGGGGTGCGGGCAGTTCTGTACGAAGCCGGGACTCGTATTCCATCCCTCCGGGGAAGGCAGCGGGGCATTCACCGCCGCCCTGGAAAAGGCCTTCCTGGAAGGGCCCTCCAAACCCATGCTCCAGGCCCGCATTGCCACCAGGTACTACGATGCCCGCCGCGGGGTGCTGAAAGGGGCCGGGGTGAAGGCGCTGGTCGACCGCCCTGCAGACCCGCCCGGCGGGACGCCGTCCCTGGCCTCGGCCGGGCTCTCCGAATGGCTGGAAAATCCTGTCCTGCAACAGGAGGTGTTCGGCCCGTTCACCTTATTGGTGGCTTACCGGGACGCCTCCCAGCTGTTGGAGGCGGCAGAGGCCCTGCAAGGGCAGCTGACCTGTACCATCCGCGGATCAGAAAAGGAACTGGGGAACATGGCAGGACTGATCGATTCCTTGCGGGAGCGCTGCGGCCGGCTGCTGTTTTCAGGGGTGCCCACCGGGGTGGAGGTGGGACATGGGATGACCCACGGGGGACCCTTCCCGGCCACCACCGATTCCAGGAGCACCTCGGTGGGCAGCGCGGCCATCAAACGCTTTGTCCGCCCGGTCACTTACCAGTCTGCGCCGGATGCCGTGCTGCCTCCTGAACTGCAGAACGCCAATCCCCTGGGCATCCTGCGCACGGTGAATGGCCGGGTGGGCAGTCAGGAACTGTAAACGGGATGCTTATGGCCAAAAGACGCTTTTTCTGCATCGACGCCCACACCTGCGGCAATCCTGTGAGGCTGGTCGCTTCGGGCGGACCCCTGCTGCAAGGTGCCACCATGGGCGAGAAACGCCTGTGGTTTTTGCAGCACCGGGATGACATCCGAAAAGGCCTCATGTTTGAACCCCGGGGGCATGACATGATGTCCGGGGCCATCCTGTATCCCCCGTCCGACGACCGCCATGATGCCGCCATCCTGTTTATCGAAACCAGCGGTTGCCTGCCCATGTGCGGGCACGGCACCATCGGGGCGGTCACCATCGCCCTGGAGGAAGGGCTGGTGCATCCTGCCACGGAGGGTCTGCTGCGGCTCGAGACCCCTGCCGGGACGGTGACGGCACGGTACACCCGGGAAGGCCAGCGGATCGCCTCGGTCTGCATCACCAATGTCCCTTCCTTCCTGGTGGAGCAGGACCTGCAGGTGGCGGTTCCCGGCCTCGGTACGGTCCGCCTGGATGTGGCCTATGGGGGCAATTTCTACGCCATCGTGGATCCCCAGCCCGGGTTTCCCGGGATCCAGGACTGCCGGGCCGACGACCTGATCCGTTGGGGCCGGGAGCTGCGCCGCGCCCTCAATGAGCGGCATTCTTTCCTGCACCCGGAAGATGCGGCCATACGGGGCCTGAGCCACGTGCAGTGGACGGGCAAACCCCTGCATGCCGGATCCACGGCGCGCAACGCGGTCTTCTACGGGGAAAAGGCCATCGACCGCTCCCCCTGCGGGACCGGCACATCGGCCCGGATGGCCCAATGGCACGCCCGGGGGTGGCTCCGGCCGGGCGAACCCTTTGTGCACGAGAGCATCATCGGATCGGTGTTTACCGGCACCATCGCCGGCACCACGACGGTGGCCGGACTTCAGGCCATCATTCCCACGGTGGAGGGCTGGGCGCGGGTTACCGGATACAACCACATCCTGCTGGATGAGGACGACCCTTATGTAACAGGTTTTCAAATTGTCTGATCCTATGGCGCCGGTGGTGATTGTCGGGGGAGGAGTGATCGGTCTGTTCGCGGCATACAGCCTGCGCAGGGCCGGACTGGAAGTGTTGGTGGTGGACCGCGGCGAGGAAGGCGGCAACTGCTCTGCAGGCAATGCCGGCATGGTGGTGCCGAGCCACGTCATTCCACTAGCGGCCCCCGGGGTCGTGATCAAGGGGCTCAGGTGGCTGGGGTCGGCAGACAGCCCCTTCAGCATCCGGTTCGGGTCGGACAGGGCGTTGTGGGACTGGGCCTGGCGTTTCTACCGGGCTTCCAGCCGCCACCACGTGCATGCCTCCATCCCCCACCTGATGGCCCTCGGGCTCTACAGCCGCCGTCTGTACGGGGAGTTCATGGAAAGGCACCGGGAGGAGGGCCTTTTCTGGAGCGAGCGTGGCCTGTTGCTGGTGTACCGAAGCAGGCAGGGGGAAAGGGAAGAAACCCGGGCCGCTGCCCTGGTCCGGCAGGCCGGACTGAAGGCGGAGGTCTGTGGTCCCCGGGAAGCGCAGGCCCTGGAACCGGCCCTGTCCGGAAACATCCGCGGCGCCGTCTGGTACCCCGATGACGCCCTGCTGTTGCCTTCCTCCCTGCTGGCCTTTTTGCACCGCCACCTCAGGGAGGCCGGGGTCCGTTTTATTCAGGGGCAGGAGGTGGTGTCGGTGAGGGGGATGGACCGGCACATTGTCTCGGTCCGCACCCGGCAGGAAGAGTTGGCATGCAGTCACCTGGTGGTGGCCTCCGGGGTATGGTCGGCCGCCCTGGCCCGCCAGCTGGGGGTGAACCTGCCCCTGCAGCCCGGCAAAGGCTACAGTTTCGGCATTCCGAACCACCTGGGCCTGCAGCAGCCTGCGATCCTGTCGGAACGAAAGGTCACCATCTCCCCCTACGGGAACATGGTCCGGCTGGGTGGCACCATGGAGGTCGGTGCCCGGCCTGCCTCCATCAGCCGGCCCCGCTTGCAGGGCATTGCCGGGGCGATGGCCCTGTATTTTGACGGGGGGGGCATACGGGTTCCGGAGACCGCCTCCGTCTGGAGCGGACTGCGGCCGCTTTCTCCCGACGGACTGCCTTACATAGGTCCTGCTTCCCCGTGGGCGAATGTCCTGTTTGCCACGGGGCACAGCATGATGGGGGTGAGTCTGGCGCCAGCCACGGGAGAATTGCTTGCCGCCATGGTCCGCGGAGACCGCCCGCCGTTTCCGGTGCAGCCTTTTTCCCCCGACCGTTATGCCCGCTGATTAGGTCTACCGGCCGTCCCTGCCCTCCCGGGGAAGGGGGCCCGCAGGCAGGTGCCTTTCCCAGAAGCGCGCCATGGAGCGTCGCAGGTGGAGGGCGGTGTTTTCCCGCTCACTGATGCCGTGGGCCCGCATGGGGTAGGCCAGCATCTGGAACAGTTTGTTTTCTGCGATGAGTTTGTCGGCCAGCATCTCCAGGCTTTGGTAATGGACATTGTCATCGGCCGTGCCGTGGATCAGCAGCAGCTCCCCTTCCAGCCGGCCGCTGTGGGTGATCGGGGAGCCGTCCCGGTAGCCTTCCGGATTGCCCTGGGGCAGGCCCATATAGCGTTCCTGGTAGACGGTGTTGTAGAGCCTCTGGTCGGAGACAAAGGCCACGGCAATGCCGGCCTTGTACAGATCGGGATAACGGAACAGGCAGTTGAGGGTCATGGAACCTCCCCCGCTCCAACCCCAGATGCCGATGCGCTCCGGATCGATGAAGGGAAAGGCTTGCATCATCGACCGGGCTGCGGCAGCCTGCTCATGGGTGGCCAGGATGCCGATCTGTCCGTAGATGCTTTTCCGCCACTGGCTGCCCCGGGGGGTGTTGGTGCCCGAGTTGTCGATGCTGGCCACCAGGTAGCCTTGTGCCGCCAGGTACTCATGCCACAGGTCGCCGCCTCCCCAGTTGTCCTGCACCGTCGCCGAAGCCGGTTCCCCGTAAACATAGAAAATCAAAGGGTATTTCATGTCCGGATCAAAATCCGGGGGCTTGATCAACCAGGCATCCAGCTCCTGGGCACCGGCCTGCACCCGGAAGAATTCCTTGCCGGACAGCCGGTATTGTTTCAGTTCTTCCACAAGGGCGGCATTGTCCACATAGGTCCGGATATCCTGGTGCTCCGGCAGCCGGACCAGGGAGGTCACGGGCGGGCGGGTGCTGCCCTCCCAGGTATGGATGGCGTAGCGGGCATCCGGGGAGAGCTGGTAGCGGTGCTGCCCGGGCTGGTCCGCCGGGCTGATCCGCTCGGGGCGGCCCCGTCCGTCCAGGCGGCTGCGGAACAGGTAACGCTGCAGGGGGTTGTCCGGGGAAGCCATATAGTATACGTAGCCTTCCTCCGTATCGATGTGCCGGATGCCGATCACATCAAAGGCGCCACGGGTGACGGGTCTGAGGGCACCGCCCTCTCTGGGCAGCAGGTAGATGTGGCGCCACCCGTCCCCTTCGCTCGTCCAGGTCACGTGCTGCCCGTCCGGCAGCCATACAGCATCGTCTACGGCCTCCACCCAGCTGTTGTTGGCCTCGGTATGGATTTTGCGCAGGGACATATCCCGGCTGTCTGCCACCCAGACCGTATTCTGGTTCTGCAGGCGGTTCATTTGCTGGACCAGGAGTTCGCGGGAGTCCGGGATGTAGTCCATGCGCACCAGGTAGTTGTCCCTGGGGTCCCCGGGAAAGTCAAACCAGCGTGTCTGGCCTCCCGTGGCAAGAACCACCCCGATCCGCACGGCCGAATTGGTTGTGCCTGCCTTGGGGTAGGGCAGGGGGATCAGGCTGGCATAAACCGAGTCGATGTTGTTGACCATGTAAAAGGTGCCGGTCCCTTCCGTGTCGGAATGCCAGTAGGCGATCTCCTGCCCGTCAGGACTCCAGCGGAAACCGTCCCGGCAACCCCAGTCTTCCTCATACACCCAGTCGAAGGTGCCGTTGATGAACCGCTCGCTCCCGTCGAAGGTCAGACGCGTGATGGCCATTTGATCCAGGTCCTCCACATACAGGTCATGCCGGCTCACATAGGCCACCCTGCTGCCGTCCGGGGAGAACTTGGCGAACATCAGGGAGGCATCCTCCAGTTCCTGGCCCAGCCGGTGCAGGCCCCCTCGGCGCAGGTCAAGCACCCAGTAGTCGCCCCGGGTGTTGTAGCGCCAGACCCTCCTGGTATTGGTGAACAGGAGCACCTTATCCCCTTCACCGGACCAGTCGAAGCCGGCCACCCGCAAGGGCTTGTCCGCTCCCGGGGGCACCAGGCTTTCCGAGCCGATCATCACCTCCCGTTTGCCTGTGCCAGGGTCGACCAGCACCAGGTCCTGCCCTCCGGTATCCTCATTGTCTTCAAGGACGACATAGCCGCGCCCGTCCTGCATCCAGGTCATGGAAGGCGGGCGCTCTCCGCGCAGGATGCCGTCTCTGTAAATGCTTTCCAGGCTGAGCGGCCGGGTTTCCTGTCCGAAGGTTTGCGGGCCCTGAAATATGGCGAGAAACAAGGCCGCGAGCAGCAATGTGATTGGTTTCATGGGGATATGGTTTAAATGTTTCGTCGGATGTGCATCTGCCCCCCTGGCGTGAGGGGCCCTGATGGGGCCTTATTCGTTGGGGTGCATCGGGCTCAGGATGCCCAGCCAGCCTCCGCCCGGCATCAGCCGGATCCGGAGGGGCTCCCCGCCCTGGATGGAGCGGCTGCCGATGCGGTGGTCCGACGCCTGCCGGTCGGCATTGGGCCCATCCTCAATGAATTCGAGCCGGTAACTTCCTTCTTTTAGGAAGGAGGTGTCGATCACCATGTCCCGGGCCTCCCAGTCTGTCATGACCCCGATGTACCAGGTACCGTCCTTTTCCCGCGCCACCGCGGCATGTCGCCCCGGCTCCGAAGGCAGGCCCAGGCTGCGGTCCCACACCACCGGAATGCGGGAGATGAAACGGGTGTAGCGGGGTTCCCGGAGGTAGTTGGAGGGATTGTCGGCCAGCATCTGCATCGGGCTTTCATACAGCACGTACATGGCTGCCTGGTGGGCCCGGGTGCCCTGGCTCATGGGCTCGGTGTACCGGATGCGGAAATTGTCTTTCGTGGCGTTGATCATGGCCCCGGGGGTATAGTCCATCGGGCCGGCCACCATGCGGGTGAAAGGCAGGGTCGCATTATGGGCCGGGGTGATTTCCTCGCTCCATTTGTGGTTTTCCAGTCCCCTGACCCCCTCATAGGTAAGCACGTTGGGATACTTGCGATTCAGCCCGACCGGTTTAAAGGCTCCGTGAAAATTGACCAGAAGCTGGCGTTCGGCGGCAGCCCGTGCCACCCGCTCGTAATAGTTGACCATGTCCTGGTCGGCACGCACCATGAAGTCCACCTTGATGCCGCTGGCTCCCCAGCCGGCGAACCGGTCGAGGGTCGCCTCCAGGTCCCGGTCCAGGGCGTTCCAAAGCACCCACAGCACGATGCCCACCTGCTTTTCCCGGGCGTAGGCAAACAATTCTTCCAGGTCAAGACCCGGTGCCGGTCCGCTGAGGTCCAGGGTGGATGCGGACCATCCCTCATCCAGGATGATGTATTCCAGGCCGAATTCCGAGGCGAAGTCGATATAGTATTTATAGGTGTCCGTATTGATTCCGGCGCGAAAATCCACCCCGTAAACATTGTTGGCGTTCCACCAGTCCCAGGCCACCTTGCCCGGCCTGATCCAGGAAGTATCAGCGATCACATTGGGGGAGGACAGCTGGAAAACCAGTTCATTCTCCAGCAGCCTCTCCGCTTCCTCAGCGATCATCATGACCCGCCAGGGAAAGGGGCGGCTGCCGCCGGTGGCGGCCAGGTAATCCTGCTGCCGGAGGATGACCTCCTGCCGGTCTCCGCGGGTCACCGAGGAAGCGATGGCGGGTGGGAACACCCCCGTGAGCAGGTTGGTGCCGGTGCCCGACAGAAACAGGTTGGGGTAGTCGTACAGGTCGGCCTCGGTGATCAGGAGCAGGGTCGACCGGCCGGTTTCAACCAGGAAGGGAAGGGCTCCGTACTGGTCTGCCCCGAGTCCGTTGAGGCGGATGTCCTGGTACAGGTTCTCGAAATGCGACTGGAACGTGGGACTGCTTTCGGCGGGCCAGAAGAGCCGGTGGTTGGCCTCGAAATGGAAGCCGACGGTCTCGTCCGCGACATGCAGGGGCCGTTCACCCAGGGAGGTCACGAAACGATAGGCCACCCCGTGGTCGTAAGCCCTGAATTCCACCCGGTAATCCCCCTGGAAATGCAGGATGAGTTCGTTGTAACGGTCCCTGATACGCCGGTTCTTAACGGGCACGACCGGATGGATCCAATCATCCACCTGCCGGGATTGGGTCCGCCTGACCACCGGATGGTGGCCTAATTGGTGCCCGCTGGAGAAAGCCATGCCCATGGGGGAGGGCAGCAGCAGGCATTCGGTATCCAGGAACACCGACCAGGTCAGCTGGTCCGAGGCTTCCACCCGGACCAGGATGCGGTCATCGGGTGAACGCAGTTCATAGCCGCCGGCCTGTCCGGCGAAAGGCATCAGCAGCAGGGCGAAGAGGATCAGGGAACGGACGTTTTTCATGGAGAGGGTGTTGGGTTGTGACGAAGGGATACCGGCCGGTCCGGATCCGGGGGGCGGGCCGGCCGGCAGCGCATCAGACTTCCTTCATGGCGTCGGCCAGGGAAGCGTCTTTGGTATAGAAGGTCTGCCATTTCTCTTTGGGGTCGGCAGGGGTCAGCAGGGACACCACGATCAGGACCAAAATGGACAGGCTGGCGGCCGGGAGGATGATGTATTCCTCGTTGAGTAGGGGGGCGCCGGTCCAGTAATTCAGCAAGGAATTGAGGATGGTGATCAGCAGGGTCACGCCCATCCCCGTGGCGATGGAGGCAACGCCCCCGGCCCGGGTGACGCGCTTCCACAGGAAGGCGGCCAGCAGGGCGGGCGTCAGCCCGGCCCCGACCATGGTATAGGCCGTCAGGGCCATGGCCAGGATCGTGGTGAACTGGGTGAGGGCCAGGTAGGCCATGATGCCGAGCAGGAGGATCATCAGGCGCTGGAAGGTGACGATGAACTGCCGGCTGGCATGGGGATTGATGAAACGCTGGTAGATGTCCCGGGTCAGGTTGGTCGAGGGGGTCAGCAGGAAGGAGTTGCCGGTGGAGGTGATGATGGCCATGGAGGCGCACAGCAGCAACAGCCCGCCCCAGAGCGGGATGCCCACCTCGGTGCTGTAACGGGCCGTGTGCAGGATGATCCTCTCGGAGTCGGCCAGGGACAGGAACATTTCGTGAACCGATGGCAGGGCGTTGAAATGGCTGAAGGCGAAGATGGCCAGGGAAGCCAGGGCGGTTTCCACCACGATGGTGCCGATCACCCACCACAGGACGGCCGACTTGGCCGATTTTTCATTGCGGGCCGAAAAGATGCGCTGGTAGATGTTGGAGTCCCCCATCAAAAGGAAAAAACTCGGAAGGAATATGCCCATGGCCCAGAAAAAGTTGTTGTTGCCGAAAACCGTAAAGTGCGAGGGATCCAGCGTGGCCGTCAGGTGCTCCGCCCCGCCGATGTGGATGAACACCAGGGGGACGGCAATCAGCACGGCCACAGTGATCAGGGCCCCGTTGATGATGTCCACCGCCACGATCGACATCATGCCCGCGAATGCCGTGAACACCATCATGAAGGCGGCGGTCAGCAGGACGCCCTGCCATTCGGGCAGCCCCGCCACCAGGTTCAGGACAAAGCCTCCGGCACGGAACTGGTAGCCGGCGATGGTCGTATAGGCGATCACGATCACGATGGTTCCCAGGATCCGGGCCCATTTGTTGTACCGCATCTCCAGGATGTCCGGCACAGTGAACTTGGCGATGCGACGGACGCGCGCAGCCAGGAAAAACACCACGAGGATGCCGGTCCAGGCCCCGGCCGCCATCCACAACTCGGAGAAACCCACCCTGGCGGCAAGACCGGCTCCCGCCAGCAGGCTCCCGGATCCCATCCAGGTACACAATAAGGTGCCCACCAGGCGCGCCGTCGGGACGGAGCGGCCGGCCACCATGAAGTCTTCGGCCCCCTTGATCAGGAAACTCTTGGAAATGGAAATGGTCATCAGCAAGACCAGGTACCCGATGGCAACCCAAAGAAAAATCATATACGACAAGATTTGCAGTTAGAAAAAATGGTCCGGGCTGTCTGTCTGGCTGCATGGCTCCGGTACCAGGGACGGCATAAAAATAGCCAAAAAGCCGCAGGGCCGTAACGAAAGCCCAATCAGGTATTAATATATGCTAAAATGATATTTATACAGGGATTACACGATAGAAATGGCAATATATATACAAGTGATCCAATTTAGAATTGATATTAATTACTTGTGGAAGATAAAAAAAATGCCATGCAGAGGCAAAGGTATTTAAAAAAGTGTTAATATTACACCCATAATTAAGTGTAGAAATAACACTATTATATAAATTGTTAAATATTAATCATTAAGGAGGTAGATCCATGCCTATGATGGGATGATTCAAGACAAAATTTCCGGTTTTTTCAGGCCCTGGGAGTCGGCAGGCCCCGGGTTTTGAGGAACCAATGCCTACTACAGTTCAATCATTCATTCCTATTAACCAAACATTAAACCAAATGAAGGACAATTTTTCTGAAACGGGCAAGATCGGAACAAGGAGAAACTGGTTCCTGCTCCTGATGGGGCTGGGGTACCTGTGCTCCATTTTCACTCCCGGTTTTGCGTCCATGCATGGGCAGGCCATGGCCCAGCAAATCACTGTAAGCGGCGTTGTGACCGATGCATCGAGCGGGGAGTCCCTGCCCGGTGTGAGTGTGTTCCTGAGGGGCACCAACACGGGCGGCGTCACAGACATCAATGGACGGTACACCATTAATGCAGGGTCCGCCGCCGATGTCCTGGTGTTTTCCTTTGTCGGGTATGACACCCAGGAGATCCTGGTCGGAAACCAGCGAACCCTCAATGTGGCCCTGGAGCCTTCCGTGACCGCCCTGGACGAGATCGTCGTGATCGGATACGGAACCCAGAGAAGGGGCGATATTACCGGATCGGTTTCCAGCGTGGGACAGGATGATTTCCAACGCGGTTCGGTCAGGGATGCGGCCCAGCTGATCCAGGGACGGACTGCCGGCCTCCGGGTGGGTGTCACCAGTGGGGACCCCACGGCCAGTGCCCAGATCTCGCTCAGGGGCATCACGACCCTCAGGGGGGATGCCTCACCCCTTGTGATCATTGACGGGGTGCCGGGCAGCCTCAGCACCGTGGCACCCGAAGACATCGAAGCCATCGACATCCTGAAGGACGGCGCCGCCGCCGCCATTTACGGGACCCGCGGAACCAACGGGGTCATCCTGATCACCACCCGCCGGGCCAAGAAGGATGTATCGACCATCGAGTTCAGTTCTTACCTGGGCATACAGTCCATCGCCAGCCAGCTGGAATTTCTGGATGCAGAGGACTACCGCCGCCTGATCGGGGAGGGCTATGGTTTCATTGACCATGGGTATTCCACCGACTGGTTGTCCGAGGTCACCCGCGGGAACCCGGTCAACCACACCCACAACCTGTTGCTCCAGGGTGCTTCCGGGAATTCCGATTACACGGCTTCCCTGAACTACCGCAGTTGGGAGGGCCTGTTTGCCAAGTCAGACAACAACGTGATGACCCTCCGCCTGGACGCCAACCATTCCATGTTCAATGACAAACTGCGACTGAACATGAACATGATCTCCCGCAACCAGGAATTCTGGACCGGGGGAGACGGCTACAGCTTCAACACCTATGTCTACCGCCAGGCCCTGATCCGCAACCCCACCGACCGCCCCATGGACGACGACGGGAACTGGATCGAGCGGGACATCTATTTCTATGACAACCCTTCTGCCTACCTGCAGGAGACAGATGGCCTGAACGAGCGCCGCAACCTGCGCATGGCGGGGAGCGCGATCTTTACCCCGATCAAGGACCTGAACATGAAGCTGCTGGTTTCCCGCAGCGCCAATACCGAACTCAGGGGGTTTGCCCAGACCAAACGCCATGTGTCCACCACCAAATACGGACGCAATGGATTTGCCTCCAGGGGCACTTCCGCCTCGGAGGACTTTCTGGGAGAATTCACCACGGACTACCGGTTCGAACTGGGTGACCACCGTTTCACCGCCCTGGGCGGATACAGTTTCCAGGAGAGGATGTGGGAAGGGTTCTGGATGCAGAACTGGGATTTTCCCACCGACCTGTACACCTATAATAATATGGGGGCCGGGGATGCGCTCACCCGCGGGGAAGCACCCATCAGCTCCAACAAATCATCTTCCCGCCTGATCGGTTTCTTCGGGAGGGTCAATTACAACTACAAGGACAAATACCTGTTGATGGCCAGCTTGCGCCGCGAAGGGTCCTCCCGTTTCGGCGCCGACCACCAGTGGGGAACCTTCCCCTCCGTATCGGCCGGCTGGCGCATCAGCCACGAGCCCTTCATGCAGGACCGCTTTGGCGAAATCCTGGACAACCTCATGCTGCGCCTCGGTTACGGGGTCACCGGCATCGAGCCCTCCAGCCCCTACCTCTCGCTGACCACCCTGAGCTATGGCGACCGTTTCTTCTACCAGGGGGAGTGGATCCAGGGACTGGCTCCCGGACAGAACCCCAACCCCAACCTGCGCTGGGAGCAGAAGGAGGAGGTCAACCTCGGCCTGGAATTCTCCCTGTTCAACCACCGGATCGGGGCCAGCTTCGACGTCTACCGCCGCTACACCACCGACATGCTCTGGAACTTTACCGTGCCGGTGCCCCCCTTCCTCTATGGCAGCATGCTGGCCAATGTCGGGGAGGTGGAGAACTATGGCTTCGAGGCCTTCCTGACCTTTGTGCCGGTCCGCACCCGGGATTTTCAGTGGAAGACCAACATGAGCTACTCGACCAACACCAACACCCTGGTCACCCTGTCTGACGACACCTTCCAGACCGATTACGACTTCTTCTACGACGGCCATACCGGTGAACCCGTGCAGGAATACACCCACCGGATCGAGATCGGCGGACCCATCGGGAACTTCTGGGGCTACAAATCGGTCGACATCGACGACAACGGACGCTGGATCATCGAAAAGCCCGACGGCACCCGCGTGCCCATGGACCAGACCACGCCCGACGACAAGCAGATCCTTGGCAACGGCATCCCCAACCATGTGGTGAGCTGGAACCACCAGTTCTCCTACAAGCGGTTCGACCTGGATGTCTCCATGCGCGGGGCCTTCGGTTATCAGATCCTGAACTTCACCCGCCTGTATTATGAGAACCCCCGCGTGACCCAGTACAACATGCTCAAGAGTGCCTTCGATGATGTGTACGGCAAGCGCGTGCTGAACAACGACCTGGCCCTGGTAAGCCATTATATCGAGAACGGGGATTACTGGAAGATCGACAACATCGCCCTGGGCTACAATTTCAATGTGCAGTCCATCAGCGCCATCAGCTCCGCAAGGGTCTACGTCGCCGCCCAGAACTTCATCACCATCACCGGCTACAAGGGCATCGATCCCGAGGTGAATTTCAGCGGCCTGAGCCCGGGCAGCGACCACCGCGACAAATACCCCACCACCCGGACCGTTACCCTTGGTGTCAATGTTAGGTTTTAATCACCCAAAAAACAGTGTATACAATGAGAAAATTAAGGATAATCATTAGCTCCTTCCTGGTGCTGATCCCCCTGGTATTCACCCCTTCGTGTACCGACCTGGAGGAGACCATGTATTCCGGGCTGGCCGCCCAGGATTTCCAGGCGACCGCCGATGACCTGGCCTCTTTGCTCGGCCCGGTCTATGTCCCCATGCGCGCCATGATGATGGGCTGGCAAGGGTATTTCGACGTGATGGAAGAACCCGCCGACATCGTGGTGACCCCCGCCCGCCCCAACGGCTGGTATGACGGGGGGACCTACCACCGCATGCACCGCCATGAGTGGACGTTCACCCAGTGGCAGCCCACCAACCTGTGGAACAACTGCTGGCGCATCATCAACACGGCCAACCGGGTCATCTACCAGATCGAAACGGATGACATCCCCCTGGAGGGACAGATCCGCAGCAAGACCCTGGCCGAACTGCGCGGCGTCAGGGCCTGGGCTTATTACATCCTGGTGGACAGCCACGGCAATGTGCCGATTGCCACCGACTTCAGCGACCCGGACCCGCCCCTGCAGTACACCCGGCAGGAGGTGTTTAATTTTGTGGAGAGTGAACTCCTGGCCGTCCTGCCCGACATGGAGGAAGAGGTCAGCACCGCCACCTACGGCCGCTTCACCAAATGGTCCGCCCACATGACCCTGGCCAAGCTTTACCTGAATGCCCAGGTGTATACCGGAACCCCGCGCTGGAACGACGTGGTGCCCCACGTGGATGCCGTGATCAATTCAGGCAAGTTCATCCTGGAGCCCAACTACAAGACCAGCTTCCTGACCGAAAACAGCGGTTCGGGAGAGATCATCTGGTCGGTGCCCTACGATGACGTCCTGGCCACCCAGTGGAGCCAGCACATGAAGACCCTCAACCCCAACCACCGCCTGGTGCTCAACATGGAAGCCCAGCCCTGGGGCGGGAGCTGCGGGGTGCCTCCCTTCATCGACACCTACGATGAGGACGACACCCGCAAGGCGGACACCTGGATCATGGGTCCCCAGTACAACTACACCACCGGGGAACTGGTCCTTACCTATGACAACTACCTGCCCAGCATGGGCGGGGATTACGGTCCGCTGGCCACCATGGAGAACGGCTACCGCCTGGGTAAATATGAGATCCGGGTCGGCGCGCGCTCCAGCATGAGCAACGACTTCGTGATATTCCGCTATGCCGATGCGTTGATGATGAAGGCCGAGGCCCTGCTGCGCAGCGGCAACGCCGAAGGCGCCGCCACCCTGGTGACCCAGGTCCGTGAGCGCGCCTTCCGCGACAATCCCGCCAAGGCGGTGGTGACCGGGGCCGAATTGCTGGAGGGAAGCAGCTACAACTACGGCTGGTACCTCGAGGGACAGGTCATCAACCCGGAAGGGGGAGACGACATCCAGTACGGACGGTTCCTTGATGAACTGGGCTGGGAGTTTGCGCTGGAAGCCCGCCGCAGGCAGGATCTCATCCGCTTCGGGGTGTTCCATACCAAAACCTGGATGAACCACAACCCGACCAACCTCACGAAGGCCATTTTCCCGATCCCCGAGGCAGCCATGCTGACCAATCCCAACCTGCAACAGAATCCGGGTTATTGATTCAGCGGACCGAGATTTCTCTTCATGTTTGTTTTGGTGCCGAGGAGGAGGGTGGGTTTCAGCCCTTCTCCTCGGTTTTTTTTCCGAAACAGGCCGGATTCACCGGACTGTTGCCTGAAACGCGACGATGTTTTGTGCCATGTCGCCCAAAAATAGAGAACCCATGAACATACTGAACAGGTTGTTATTCCTGGCCGTGCTGCCTGCAATCCTGCTGACTTCCTGCGGGGAAAAGCCGCCGCCGGTCATTCAGACGGAAGGACCCGAGGTGGTCGCCTTCCGTGCCCTGGCCTTCGCATTGTCGGATGTGACCCTGCTGGAAGGTCCGTTCCTGCGTGCCACGGAGCTGAACCGCCGGTCCCTTTTGAATTATGAGCCGGACCGTTTCCTGGCGCGTTTCCGGGAGGAGGCCGGGCTGCCCCCCAGGGCAGAACAGTATGATGGCTGGGAGGCCCAATCGATTGCCGGTCATAGCCTGGGGCACTACCTGAGTGCCTGCGCCCTGATGTACCAGACCACCGGGGGAGAGGAATTCCTGAACCGGGTGAATTACATCGTGGAGGAACTCGCCCTGTGTCAGGCGGCCAATGGGGGAGGCTACCTGGGTGCTTTTTCCCGTGGAAGCATCGACGACCAGGACATCGGCATGGTCCAGGCCGGGCAGGAAGGCTTTCAGAAAGGGCAGTGGGTGTTTGAGAACGAAATTGCCCGGGGAATCATTGTTGCCGCTCCTTTCAGCCTCAACGGGATCTGGGCGCCGTATTACACCCTGCACAAGGTCCTTGCCGGGCTGAGGGACGCTTACCGGCTTTGCGGCAACGACCAGGCCCTGGAGGTGATGCGTGGATTCGGGGATTGGATGTATGGCATTTTGGCCCACCTGCCGGATGAGGTCATACAGGAAATGCTTCTCTGCGAATACGGGGGAATCAACGAAACCTTTGCCGACCTTTACGGATTTACCGGAGATCCCCGCCACCTGGAGCTGTCCCGCCTGTTTCACGACGAGGTGGTGCTCGGGCCCCTGGAAAGGGGGGAGGACCGCCTGCAGGGCCTGCATGCCAACACCCAGATCCCCAAGCTGACCGGGCTGGCCAGGCGTCATGAACTGACCGGTGACGAGGCGGACCGGCAGACCGCCTGGTTTTTCTGGGAAGCCGTCACCGGCGGCCATACCTACTGCACCGGCGGCAATTGCAACGAGGAGTACTTCGGGGCACCCGGACAGCTGCGCGACCGCCTGGGACCCAATACCACGGAAACCTGCAACGTCTACAATATGCTGCGTCTGACCGACCACCTTTTTCAGTGGACGGCCGATGCCCGCCTGGCGGATTACTATGAACGGGCCCTGCTCAACCACATCCGGGCTTCCCAGCATCCGGAAGACGGACGGGTGATCTACAACCTGAATATTGACATGGGCGGGCAGAAACACTTTCAAAATCCTTTCGGCTTTACCTGCTGTGTGGGTACCGGGATGGAGAACCACTCCAAATACGGAAGTTCCATCTACTTTTACAACGACCGGGAATTGTTCGTGAACCAGTTCATCGCCTCCGAGCTGAATTGGCGTGACAAGGGACTCTTAATCCGGCAGGAGACTGCCTTCCCTGACGAGGAGTCGACCCGGCTCAAGGTGGTCTCCGGGGAGGCCGCGGGCCTCACCCTGCAGATCCGAATCCCTCACTGGGCGACACAAGGCATGCAGGTGAGCGTCAACGGGGAACGGCTGCGCCAGGACACCCGGCCGGGCTCCTATCTGGCCATTGAGAGAAACTGGCGTTCGGGTGACCTTGTGGAGATCCACTTCCCCTTTGCCTTGCGGGTGGAAGGCATGCCCGATGATCCCGGGAGGGTGGCGCTGTTCCACGGTCCCGTGCTTCTTGCCGGGGATCTGGGACCGGCCGGGGATCCCGGGGTGACAGACCCCCATTATGTTCCGGTCATGATGACAACCGACCCGGATCCGGCAAACTGGATCGTGCAAAGCCCGGGCCTGCACCGATTCATGACGGGGGCCGGACGTCCCAGGGATGTCGGGCTGGTTCCTTTTTATGAGATTCATGACCGCCGGCATACCGTGTACTGGGATCTGATGACCGAGGAAGACTGGCAGGAGCGGGAGGAGCAGATCCTGCGGGAACAGCGTCTTGTCGACGGGCTGGATCAGCATGCCACCGACCGGGTGGTCCCCGGATCCGCTTCGGCCGAACGACACCGCCACAACCTGCAGGGAAGGTCCACTTCCATACGGACCTACAAGGAAAGGACCTGCCGGGAAGCAGAGAGGGGAGGGTGGTTCTCCTATGACATGCGTGTGCCTGAAAGCGGCCCCGCCTACCTGGTGGTGGAGTACTGGGGCGGATTCGAAGGCTCGAGGACATTCGACATACTGGCCGGAGAAAACCTCGTGGCCACCGTCAACGGATCTTCCCTCCGCGACGGCCATTTTATCAAGGAGGCTTACCTGCTGCCGGTGTCCGAAACAGACGGCCGGGACCGGGTCGGCATCACCTTCCGACCCCATGATTTCAACCGGGCCGGGCCGGTATTCGGCCTGTGGTTGATGGGGGCCGATGCTTTGAATGACCTGGTTGATTTTAATGAGATTAAATAAAAAATACAACAAATGAGAAAATTTCCTGTTGAGGGCAAATGATTGGTGTTATTTTTACACTAATCATTGCAGGCTTGTTTGCAGGTTGTTTTTATAGACTTCCATTTAATTCCAAAAAATATGACAATTATTGACTGGATTGTATTGGGTGGTTTCTTCGTATTGTTGTTCATGGTGATCTGGTGGGTCATCCGGCAGAAAGAGGAAACATCGGCCGATTATTTTCTGGCCGGAAGGAATGTGGGCTGGGTGGCCATCGGGGCCTCCATTTTTGCCTCCAACATCGGGTCCGAACACCTGGTCGGACTCGCCGGTGCCGGGGCTGAAACAGGCATGGCCATGGCACACTGGGAGATGCAGGGATGGCTGATCCTGGTCCTGGGCTGGGTGTTTGTGCCGTTTTACTCCAGGAGCAAGGTGTTCACCATGCCGGAATTCCTGGAAAGACGTTACAATACGGCTTCGCGGAATTTCCTGTCGGTGATCTCCCTGGTCAGCTACGTGCTGACCAAAGTGGCCGTGACAGTCTATGCCGGAGGAATCGTATTCAAGGAAGTCTTCGGAGTGGATGAATGGATGGGGATCGATTTCTTCTGGATCGGTGCCATCGGGCTGGTGGTGATCACCGGCATCTATACGGTACTGGGAGGTATGAAGGCCGTTCTCTATACCTCTGTGCTGCAACTGCCGGTGCTCCTGCTGGGGTCCATGGTCATCCTCGTGGTGGGCCTCAGGGAGCTGGGCGGATGGAGCGAATTGATGGAAATAGTCGGTGCCACGACCACCGAGCATGGCGACTCCATGACCAGCCTGGTGCGTTCACATAAAGATGCGGAATTCCCCTGGACCGGGGTGTTCCTGGGATCGGCCATCATCGGTTTCTGGTATTGGTGCACCGACCAGTATATCGTGCAACGGGTCCTCTCCGGACGGGATCAGAAACAGGCCAGGCGCGGGTCCATCTTCGGAGCCTACCTCAAATTGCTGCCCGTCTTCATTTTCCTGGTCCCCGGGATGATCGCCTTCGCTCTGAATCAAAAAGGCCTGCTGGAACTCAGCAGTTCGGATGCGGCCTTCTCCACCCTGGTGAGCAACCTGCTGCCCATAGGGGTCCGGGGCGTGGTGATCGGGGGACTGATCGCGGCGCTGATGAGTTCCCTGGCTTCCCTGTTCAACTCCTCGGCTATTTTGTTCACCAAGGACTTCTATGAGAAGATCCGGCCCAACAGTTCGGAACGCCACCTGGTCAAGGTGGGGCGCATCGCCACGGTCGTGATCGTGGTGCTGGGCATCCTGTGGATTCCCGTCATGAAGGGCATCGGGCAGGTCCTTTACGCCTACCTGCAGGACGTGCAGTCCCTCCTGGCCCCCGGGATCGCCTCGGTATTCCTCCTGGGGGTCTTTTGGAAAAGGGCCACCCCGGCCGCCGGTTTCGCCGGGCTCAGCACAGGTTTTGTGCTCGGCATGACCCGCCTGGCGAGCAATGTGTTCTCCGGATACATCAACCCCGACGGGCTCCTGTACCGTGTTTTTCTGGCGCCCAACTGGCTGCACTACTCCATATACCTGTTCTTCCTCTGCATCGCGGTAATTGTGATGGTGTCCCTGTTCACCAAGCCTGCCGACAGGAGCAAGACCGTCGGCCTTACCTTTGGTTCCGCCACCCCGGAGCAGCTGGCCGAGACCCGGGCCAGCTGGAATAAGTGGGATGTCATCCATACCGTCATCATCCTGAGCATCACCATCTTGTTTTATATTTATTTTTGGTAATTTTGGCGACATAATATAAGATAATATGGGCAAAACATCCCGTTACGCATCGTTTGACAAGCATTATGTCGCCATCGACAGCATCATCTTCGGATTCGACGACGACAAACTCAAGCTGTTGTTGATCAAACGCAAGTTTGAACCCTGCAAGGGCTGCTGGTCCCTGATGGGAGGGTTCGTGGGCAAGGAGGAAAGCCTGGACGATGCGGCCGTGCGCATCCTGGAGGAACTCACCGGCCTGACCGACATTTACCTGGAGCAGCTCTATGCCTACGGGGAGGTCGATCGTGACCTGGATGCCCGGGTAATCTCCGTGGCCTATTACGCCCTGATCAACATCAACCACTATGATGAGGAAACGGGACGCAGGCACGGAGCCCACTGGGTTCCCATAGAGGACGTGCCCCGGCTGATATTCGACCACAACATCATGGTGGACAAGGCCATGAGAAGGTTGAGGCGCAAGACCATCATCCAGCCCATCGGCTTTGAGTTGCTGCCGGAGAAATTCACCCTGCCCCAGCTCCAGAGACTCTACGAGGCCATCCACCAGGAAACCCTCGACAAGAGGAACTTCCGGAAAAAGATCCTCTCCATGGGGGTGCTGACCCGCCTGAATGAAAAGGACAAGCTCTCCTCCAAACGGGGGGCCTACCTCTATCAATTTGACAAAGACAAATACGACTACCTCATCAGAAACGGGAACCTGTTTGTCATGAAATAATATGTTTGACCCTATAACAACCTTATGAAATCCTTAATCTCTAACAAATCCGTCTGGTTTGTCACGGGAAGCCAGCACCTGTACGGAAGGGAAACCCTTTTAAAGGTGGAAGACAATGCCCGGGCCATGGCCGCGCGGCTGGACCAGAACCAGAAAACCCCGGTCAGGATCGAATTCCGGGCCGTACTGACCAACAGCGAGGCCATCGAAGCCCTCTGCCTGGAGGCCAATGCCAGCAAGGAATGCGCCGGGCTCATTCTCTGGATGCACACCTTCAGCCCGGCCCAGATGTGGATCCGCGGGCTGGGCGTGCTCAACAAGCCCTACCTGCACCTTCATACCCAGTTCAACCGGGACATTCCATGGACAGACATAGACATGGACTTCATGAACCTGAACCAGTCAGCCCACGGCGACCGGGAATTTGGTTTCATCAGCTCCCGCATGAAAGCGGGCCGGGCTGTGGTGGTGGGACACTGGGAAGATCCCGGGGTGGTCGGCGAACTGGAAACCTGGATGCGCGCCGCCCTGGCCTGGAATATGTCCCGGCAGCTGAAGGTGGCCCGCTTCGGCGACAATATGCGCGATGTGGCCGTGACGGAGGGCAATAAGGTATCCGCCCACATGACCCTGGGCTGGTCTGTCTCCGGATACGGGGTGGGGGAGCTGGTGCGGCTGGTCAACGAGGTGTCCGAAGGGGAACTGGCGTTCCTGCTGGATGAATACCGGGATGCCTATAAACTGGACAGCCAGTTTCTGGATGACCCGTTGCGCCGTGACAAGGTCCTGGAAGCGGCCCGCATAGAATGGGGCCTCACCCGTTTCCTGGAAGATGGCGGGTTCGGCGCTTTCACCACCACCTTCGAAGACCTGCACGGGCTGAAGCAGCTGCCCGGGCTGGCCGTACAGCGTCTGATGGAAAAGGGTTACGGCTTCGGGGCGGAGGGTGACTGGAAAACGGCGGCCCTGGTGCACCTCATGAAGATGATGGCCACGGGCCTGCCCGGCGGCACCTCCTTCATGGAGGACTATACCTACCACCTGCATCCGGACGGCATGCAGGTACTGGGCGCCCACATGCTGGAGGTGTGCCCGTCCATTGCCTCTAACACACCTTCCCTGGAGGTTCACCCCCTGTCCATCGGCGGCAAGGACGATCCCGCACGCCTGGTATTCAGTGCCAGAGAGGGGAAAGCCCTCAACGCCACCCTGCTTGACATGGGGGACCGCTTCAGGCTGCTGGTGAATACGGTCGAGGCCGTGCCTTGCCCCGACCTGCCGAATCTTCCCGTAGCCCGCGCACTCTGGGCTCCCGATCCGGGCCTTAAGGTGGCTGCCGCCGCATGGATCCTGGCGGGAGGTGCCCACCATACGGGCTTCACTTACGCCCTCGACCCGGCACATCTGGCTCATTTTGCCGAGATGGCGGGCATCGAGTTCCTGCTGATCGGCAAGGATACCCGCCTGCATGATTTTAAAAATGAACTGCGGTGGAATGAACTGTATTACAAACTGGCAAAATTCTGATCACTCAAAAGAAACCCATGCTCTACAACCTGAGAAAGCTCGTGCATGAGGCCAACCTGGCCCTGGTTGGCCACCGGCTGGTCATCTTTACCTGGGGCAATGTGAGCGCCATAGACCGGTCGGCCGGTCTGGTGGCGATCAAGCCCAGCGGGGTGGAGTATGACCGGCTGAAGGTCGATGACATCGTGCTGGTGGACCTGGAAGGCAGGCAGGTTTTTGGCAGCCTGAACCCTTCCTCCGACACCCCGACCCACCTGACCCTGTACAAACACTTCGAAAAGGTGGGCGGGATTGTGCATACCCATTCGGAGTGGGCGACCTCAAGGGCCCAGGCCGGCAAGGGGATCCCGGCATACGGCACGACCCACGCCGATTATTTTCATGGGGAGATCCCCTGCACCCGGCCCATGACCAGCGAGGAAACGTCCCGGCAATATGAAGAGCAAACCGGGCATGTGATTGCCGAATGCTTCCGCGAGAGGGACCCCATGGCGGTGCCTGCCGTGCTCGTTCACGGCCACGGGCCGTTTGCCTGGGGGCGTTCCGCCCTGGAGGCGGTGCATCATGCCGTGGTTCTGGAGGAAGTGGCCAAAATGGCCTTCCGCACCGAAGCCATGGGCCGTCAGCAGCCGATAGAAGGGCATCTGCTGGACAAGCATTTTTTGAGAAAGCACGGGGATGGCGCGTATTACGGCCAGACCCGGAAAAAGAAAGACACATGAATACCGAAAAAAAATATGTCATCGGGCTGGATTTCGGAACCGACTCCGTCCGGGCCCTCATCGTGGACGCCCTCACCGGCGAGGAGGCCGGAACCGGGGTGTCTTATTATGCACGCTGGAAGAACAATTTGTTCTGCGATGCATCTGCCAACCGCTTCAGGCAGCACCCGCTGGATTACCTGGAAAGCATGGAAGCCTGCATTATAGAAGCCCTCCGGCAGGCCGGCCCTGATGTTGCAGCGCGGGTCAGCGCCTTGTCTGTGGATACCACCGGGTCGACGCCCGTGGCGGTGGACAGGCAGGGGGTGCCCCTGTCCCTGCAACCGGCGTTTAGTGAAAACCCCAATGCCATGTTCATCCTGTGGAAGGATCACACGGCGGTGGGGGAGGCCGCAGAGATCAATGCGCTGTCAGCCAGCTGGGGCGGACCCGATTATACCCGCTATGAAGGAGGCATTTATTCTTCCGAGTGGTTCTGGGCAAAGATCCTGCATGTGCTGCGTGAGGACGAGGCCGTCCGTCAGGCTGCCTGGTCGTGGATGGAGCATTGCGACTGGATCCCTGCTTTGCTGTGTGGCACGGACGACCTCAACCAGGTCAAACGAAGCCGTTGTGCGGCAGGTCACAAGGCCATGTGGCATCCGGAATGGGGCGGGCTGCCTTCCGAGGCATTCCTTGCGCGGCTGGATCCTTTGCTGGCAGGGCTTCGGGACCGCCTGTATGAGGAGACCCATACCAGCGACGAGCCGGCCGGATCCCTCTGTGCGGAATGGGCCGGAAGGCTTGGCCTCCCGGAGGGGATCACGGTCGGAGTGGGGGCTTTCGATGCCCACCTGGGCGCCGTGGGCGGGGAGATCAAACCTTATTACCTGAGCAAGGTCATGGGAACCTCCACCTGCGACATGGTCGTGGTGCCCGGCGATGAACTGGGGGACACCCTCGTTCAGGGTATTTGCGGACAGGTGGATGGCTCCGTCATCCCCGGCATGATGGGCCTGGAGGCCGGGCAGTCTGCCTTCGGGGATGTGTTTGCCTGGTTCCGCAAACTTTTATTGTGGCCCCTGCTGGATGGGGCAGGAAACAGTCAGGTGGTGGCGGAAGAGGACATGAGGCGGCTGGCCGCTGACATGGAGGATGTTCTTTTGGACCGACTGGCCGCCGCCGCCGAAGAGATTGACCCGGAGGCTTCCGGTGTCCTCGCCCTGGACTGGCTCAACGGACGCCGCACCCCGGACGCCAACCAGCTTTTAAAGGGGGCTTTGGCCGGGCTGACTCTCGGGACCACGGCTCCGGCCATTTTCAGGGCCCTGGTAGAAGCCACCGCCTTTGGCTCCAGACGCATCGTGGACCGTTTCCGGGAGGAAGGCGTCCGCATCGACGGGGTCATTGCCCTAGGAGGTGTGGCAAAGAAATCGCCCTTCGTCATGCAGATCGTCACCGATGTGCTGAACATGCCCATCCTGGTGGCGCGGCACGAACAAACCTGCGCCCTGGGTACGGCCATGGCGGCCTCTGTCGTGGCGGGCATCTATCCCGGCTTCGCTGCCGCCCAGGAATCCATGGGAAACGGCTTTGAACGGGAATACACGCCCAGACCGGACTTTGTGGTGAAATACCAACGGATTTACGGCAAGTACTGCGAACTGGGACGAAAAATGGAAGAGATTCTCTGATTTTCCTATTTTTACACCCTTAACCATACAACACCCGTCATGAAACAAGCACGAATCTTAATGTTTAAAGCAACTATCATTGCCATCATGAGTGTCAGCCTGAACGGATGCCAGTCCGGGGGACCCAAACTGGCCGAAGGGGTGCGTTTTCCCACCCCTGAACAATTCATGACCACCATCGCGGGACAGCCCGTCAGCCTTTTCACCCTTCAGAACGAAAACGGGATCCGGGTGGACATCACCAATTACGGGGGAAAGATCGTCAGCCTCCTTGTGCCGGGAAAGGACGGGGTATTCGACGATATTGTCACGGGCTACCACAGCATCGGGGAATACCTTGACTCCGGAGAGATCTACTTTGGCGCCCTGATCGGCAGGTATGGAAACCGCATCGGACAATCGCGCTTTGAGATCGACGGGGAGGAATACCAACTGCCGGCCAACAATGGTCCCAACCACCTGCACGGGGGACCCGAAGGCTTTCACCAGGTGGTCTGGGAGGCGGAGCTTGTCGGTGCGAACACCCTGCGCCTGACCCACCTCTCGCCCGATGGCCACATGGGGTACCCCGGCAACCTGGAGGTTGAAGTGTTGTATGAATTAACAGAGGATGACAATTTGAAAATCAGCTATAAGGCCACCACGGACAAAAAGACACACGTCAACCTGACAAGCCATGCCTTCTTCAATCTGGCCGGAGAAGGGAACACCTCCATCAACGACCACCTGCTGAAACTGTATGCCGATTTTTACACCCCGGTGGATGAGGGACTCATCCCGACCGGCGAGCTGGCTCCCGTGGCGGGGACGCCCTTTGATTTTACGGAGTACCGGCGGATCGGCGACCGGGTGGATGAAGACCACCCCCAGCTGTTGTACGGGCAGGGATACGACCACAACTTCGTGCTGAACGGAACCCCGGCCCAGGGAGGCCTCTACATGGCCGCGGCGGTGGTGGACCCGGCCAGCGGACGGATGATGGAAGTCCTGACCACGGAGCCAGGCATCCAGTTCTACGGGGGAAATTTCCTGACCGGGGAAGAAACAGGCAAACGGGGGGAAGCATACGGGCACCGGACCTCTTTCTGCCTGGAAACCCAGCACTATCCTGATTCTCCCAACCAGCCCGGCTTCCCTTCCACCTTGCTTGAGCCCGGTCAAACGTATGAATCGGTGACCATCTACCGTTTTTCCTTGAAGGAAGATTAGGCTGTGAAGAGACCCAATACCCAAATATGCTGAGATGAAAAAAATTGCCTCCCTGGCCATGCTGACCCTGGCCTTCCTGCTCCCTGCATTCTCCCAGGGGTTTGAACTCTATGAACCCATCAGCCGCTTTCAGGCCGACAGGGCTGCCCTGGAGAGGAAATACACCCTGAGGGAAAGCCCTGAATACCTGGACCGCATGGACCGTTTGTACGCGGACTGGCTTGAGTACCTCGATGGCCTGGAATATCCGGCTTTGTCTCCGGACGCGCAGATTGACTACCTGTTGTTCAGGAATTTTCTTAACAAGGCCCTGTTTTTCAATTCGCTGAACCGGGAAGATTACGAACGGGTTGCCTTTGTGACGGATTTTGCGGACGGCCTGTACCAATTTATCCGGGAGCGGCGGCGCGGCACGACCGTGGACGGCCCTGCCGAGGCCACCCTGTTTCATGAAGCGGCAGGGCAGTTCCGGCAGGCGGCCGATAACCTGGAGGGCCTCAAGCGCTTTTCCTCCTGGATGGATGCCGATAAGGCAGCGGCTGTGGTGAGGGACCTCCGCGAGAACCTGGCAGAGGCCCACGGCTTTTACCATGGATACCATCCGGATTATACCTGGTGGGCCCTGGCTCCATACGAACAACTCGAGCGGGAGCTGCTGCGCTATGAGAAACTGTTGGCAGAACATTATGTAACGGATTCGTCGCGGGACGATGGCAGCGGCATCATCGGCAGGCCGGAAGGCAGGCACGCCCTGATCCACCGGCTGCAATACGAATTCATTCCCTACACCCCCGAGGAGCTGATCGAGGTGGGCCGTAAGGAGTTGGCCTGGTGCCGGGACGAGATGATCGCCGCGGCCCGGGAAATGGGCTTCGGCGACGACTGGAGGGCTGCCCTGGAGCATGTGAAGAGGCAGTATGTGCCGGCAGGGGAACAGCCGGAGATGATCAACCGGCTCGCAGAGGAAGCCATCGCATTTCTGGAAGACCATGACCTGCTGAGCATCCCTGACCTGGCCCGTGAAACCTGGCGCATGCAGATGATGAGTCCCGAGATGCAGCTCGTCAACCCTTTCTTTCTGGGGGGGGAAGCGATCCGGATCTCCTATCCGACAAACACCATGGAGCACGATGCCAAGATGATGAGCCTGCGGGGAAACAACCCCCACTTCTGCATGGCTACCGTGCACCACGAACTGATCGCAGGCCACCACCTGCAGGGATTCGTGAACCAGCGGAACAAACCTTACAGGCGCATTCTGGGCACCCCTTTCTGGACGGAGGGCTGGGCACTCTACTGGGAATTCCTGCTGTACGAAAAAGGCCTCCCGCCCACCCCGGAAGACCGCATGGGCTTTTTATTCTGGAGAAAGCACAGGGCGGCACGCATCATCTTTTCCCTGAATTTCCACCTGGAACAGATGAGTCCCCAGGAATGCATTGACTTTCTGGTCAGTGAAGTCGGTCATGAGCGGGCCAATGCCGAGGCCGAGGTCCGGCGTTCCTTCATGGGGCGTTACGATCCCCTCTACCAGCTGGCCTACATGATCGGGGGCTTTCAGTTCCAGGGGCTGAGGGCCGAGCTGGTGGACAACGGAGACATGAGCCTGAAGGAATTCCACGATGCCGTGCTGCGTCAGAACAGCATCCCCGTGGAATTGCTCCGGGCGGTCCTTTCCGGAAAGTCCCTGCCCGAAGATTACACAACCACCTGGCGTTTCCTGGATTAACCCTTTTACAGCCGATGCAAGACAAACAACAATTCTTTTCCAATAAACTGGGTTTCCTCATGGCGGCCATTGCCATGGCCGTCGGTACCGGCAATATCTGGCGGTTTCCCCGCATGGCCGCCGCCAACGGGGGCGGGGCCTTCGTCATCATACTCATCATCGCCGTCATTGTCTGCTCCGTCCCTTTGCTCATGTCTGAGATGGCCATTGGCCGGCGGACCCGCAAGGGTTCCGTGGGGGCCATGGCCGAATTCATGGGCCCGCGCTTTGCCTGGGTGGGGGCCTGGATGGGATTCGTGTGCATCGCCATCATGTTCTATTATTCGGTGGTGACCGGCTGGACCATCAAGTATGTCGTGCTGTCCCTTCAGGGGGAATTTGCCAGGGGAGCCGACACACGGGCCTTGTGGGATGCCTTTTCCACCAATCCCAGGGAAACCGTTTTCTACCACTTCGTGGCCATGGCCGTGACTTGTTTCATATTGTACCAGGGGGTGGTCAAAGGCATTGAACGTTTTTCCCGCATCCTGCTCCCCCTGCTGGCCCTGCTTCTGCTGGTGGGGGCCGTGCGCGCCCTGACCCTGCCGGGCGCCGGGCTGGGAGTTCAATACCTTTTCCGTGTGGATATGGACTACCTGCTGAATCCGCGCACCTGGCTTGAGGGGTTCACCCAGGCAGCCTGGTCGACCGGGGCAGGCTGGGCCCTGCTGATGACTTATGCCATATACACCCGCCCAAAAGACAGCGTGGGGGGCAGCATGTTCGTGGTGGCCTATGCCGACGTGGCGGTGGCCATCGTGGCCGGGCTGGCCATCCTGCCCACGATCTTTGCCCTGGCCCCCAGCCAGGAATATGCCCATGCAGCCCTGGAAAGCGGGAATGTCGGCCTGACCTTCATCTACATGTCGGAGCTGTTTACCACCATGCCGGGGGGGGCGCTTATGGCCGTTTTCTTCTTCCTATGCCTGGCCTTTGCCGCCATCTCGTCCCTGATATCCCAGGTGGAAGTCGGGGTGGCCAACCTGGTCACCGCAGGCTGGACGCGCCGCCGGGCCGTCCTGCTTACCTGCGCGGCGGGTTTTCTTTGCGGCATTCCCTCGGCCTACAGCCTGAACTTTCTGAACAACCAGGATTTTGTCTGGGGCGTGGCCCTGCTCATCAGCGGCATGTTTACCGCCGTGGCCATCATGAAGTACGGGGTCGAGAAGGTGCGCACGGAACACCTCAACCAGGCCGGTACCATGAAGATCGGACGGTGGTACAATGTGCTGATCCGGATCAATCCTGTGATCATCGGGATCATCTTCGTATGGCTCATCTACCAGTCGATCGTATCGGATACAGACAGCTGGTGGAACCCGTTTGCCGAGGCCAGTACCGGGACGATGGTGGTGCAGT
>Ga0334898_1000544_pt1 | contig 57867 bp, 48 predicted proteins | sample GraSluR3_MG_10_FD_207228 | JGI IMG/M metagenome (GOLD analysis project Ga0334898, IMG submission 207228) | Sludge microbial communities from methane-producing bioreactor in Wageningen University, Netherlands - Granular Sludge_3_08-R3 | ecosystem: Engineered > Bioreactor > Anaerobic >... | reverse complement strand
GGCCCCCGGAATACAATGCTCCGCAACCATCAGGGGCATTGCTCCGTGGATTATTATTTCTGCCGGTACAGGCAGGAGCGGAATCAACTTTTCAATCTGATGGGCAGTCAATTCCGGAGACAGGGTAACCCGGCTAACCCCAACATTTTTCAGAAAATGGGCGGTCCGGTGGTTAAACGTGTTCAGTGAAAAATCCGCGTAAACCGGTTTGCCGGTAATTTCGCGGGCTTTTTTAATTAAACCGAGGTTCCCGGCCAGCAATCCGTCCACCGGCAGGGCAGCGGTTTTTTCCAGCAGGCGGCAGTAGTCGTCCAATTCCCCGTCCTGCTGAATCCGGGGCGCGGACAGGATGAAACGCACCCCGCCCCGGGCGCAGGTCTCCGCTGCAGCATGAATATCTTTTAAGGTTACGGGCTTTTGGGAACGGTAGTATTCCCCCCCGAAATAAACCTCACTGCACCCGGCCCGGACCGCCGCCTCCAGAGACGCCGGCCCGTTAACCGCAACCGCCAGCCCCGGCCGGCCGGAAAACCGCGGGCCGGCGTTTTCCCGGCTGCTGGGGGTAAAAACCCTTTCCAGTCTCCGTTTAAAAACATTGAGCGGCACCGGCGGTGGTTTTAAAGCGGCTGCCCTCCGTTGCGACAATATTTCCAGGGCCGTGCGCCGGGCGGCGTTAATCTGGCTTACCGGCACCATGATTTCCCCGGCCAGGGCGCATTCTACCCCGGCCAGCGTATAAGGGGTGTTTCCGAGCCGGCTCAACTGTTTTTTTAAATAATCCGGGGTAAGAGGACTTTTTAAAGCGGTCCGGGCCGGAGCAGCTGTTTCAGCCACACCGGTAAGCCCGTCCGGGTCCTGTACCGTAATCCGCAGCGGCGTACCCGGCCTTGCGGTCACCTTGCATTTGACCGGTATTTTTCTCTGCTCCCGCGGCGAGGTAAAGCCGGCCCTGGCCCTTTCCATCAAATCGGCGTCATATACCTTAAACACCCTGTCGCCGGGTGCAATCCGCCCGGTTATCTCCACCCGCACCACGGAAGCGGCCGGCGCCCGTTCCACCGGTCTGCCGTTCAATAATATCCGCCGCACCTTTCCGGCTGCCCGGCCGCCCTCGGTGACCCACGCCTCAATTCCGTCCCCCAACCGCAAGGGTTCTTCCAATAATATCTCCGCCAGGCGGTTCCTCCGGTCAAAATTTTTCACCCGTCCCAGGCGCACCCCACGGTGATTCGGACGCTTGTAGCTCATCAGGCCCCTGCCCGGCCGGCCGTAAAAATAGCCGGTAGTAAAATCCCGGTTGAAAATCTGCGCCAGATCGCGGGCTTCCTCCGGACGGACCAAAAATTCTTCTCCCGCCGCGGCCCGGTTCAAAAGTTCCCGGTATACCCGCACCACCGTGGCCACATACTCCGGCCGCTTCATCCGCCCCTCGATTTTAAACGAAACGATACCGGCAGCAATCAAGTCCGGCAGGTGCGCGCTTAAATTCAGGTCTTTGGGCGAAAGCAGGTACTTCCCGGTCTTTTCCGGATTGACCAGGGAACGGCCGCCCCGCCGGTCTACAAGTTCATAATTGAGGCGGCACGGCTGGGCACAACACCCCCGGTTGCCGCTCCGGCCGCCGATCAAGCTGGACATCAGGCACTGGCCGGAATAACATACGCACAGGGCACCATGGATAAAAACCTCAACTTTTATCCCGCCGCGCTGCACCATTTCTTTCAGCGCAGCCAGGGAAAGCTCCCGCGCCGCGATGATCCTTTCTATACCGGCTTCCTTTAAAACAAGCGCCGCAAGCAGATTGTGCACCGTCATCTGGGTACTGGCGTGCAGCGGCAGTTCCGGAACCACCTGCCTTGCCAGCCAGGCCAGCCCCAGATCCTGCACAATAGCGGCATCGGCTCCAATTTGCTGAAGAAAATGCAAAAAACCGGCGGCTTCATCCAACTCCCGTTCATCCAGCAGCGTATTCACCGTAACGTATACTTTTACTCCCCGGACATGGGCGAATTCCACCGCCCGGACCAGTTCTTCCCCGGTAAAGTTGCCGGCCGACTGCCTGGCGTTGAACGCTCTGCCCCCCAGGTAGACCGCGTCGGCGCCGTTTCCAACCGCCGCTACCAGGGATTCCCAATTACCGGCCGGAGCCAGAAGTTCCGGTTTTCGGGACATCAACAGTTACTCCCTCCGCTCGTGTCTCAACAGGCCGGCGCACGGGATCACTTCCACGCCCCGCCGCACCAGTTCGTCAAGGAACAAATTCATCCCCAGGGAATCGCTGGCCATATGGCCGGCAACCACCACATTGACGTGGTTTTTTTCGGCCTCCTTACGGTGCTTCTCCCCGATGTGCATTACCACCAGGGTCCCCACCCCGGCCACGGCCAGCTTGGCGTAAGCATCCTCGGAACCGCCGGTGCCGCCGGTCATATCGACCATGATTTTACCGGCCCGCCTTTCCTTGCTTCCCACGATGATTTCCGGCCCCGCGTTATTTTTTGCGGCTTCCGCGTATTCAGGAATGTCTCTTAAAAGTTTCACCACGTCCCCCAGGGTTTCCGGCTGCTTTGCATCAAACAGTTCTTGGAGCAAAGTGTTGACGTGGTTATCCGCCGGGGTATGTACGCACATCAGGGGAAGATCCAACATTCGGGCCGCATCCACCGCGCGGTTGTGGTTTAAAGGCATCAGGCCCCGCTTTACCTCGCTGATCCGGGAAGCCATGATTCCTTCGGCAACGTTGATGGGCACTCCAAATCCGGCCAGTGCATCTTCCTGCAGCTTCATAACCTGGTAGAGCGCGGCAATAGCCTTCCCTTCCGGATGGTGGGCCAAAACCAGATCAACCGGCGTGCCCCGCTCACGCAGCCGGTCCGCCAGGAGTATCTCACCGGTTTCCATATCGATACCGGCCAGAATCTTGGTAACTTCCCGCTCCGGCTCACCGTATAAAACCCTGGTGTCACTGTAAGGATTGAACAAGCGGTCCGTATCAAAAGCTTTTTTTTCATCCTCTTTCAATTCTTCAAACTGCTGTTTTTGTTTCTCCAGAATTTTGCGCACCACTTCTTGGGACCGCGGGTCTTTTCGTATGCCCTTTTCAATCGCCAGTTGGTAGATTTCTTTTATTTTCAAAATTCTTTTCCTCCTTGTCCAGTTAACGTAATAGTTTTACTTTGCCGACACGAAACGGCTTCCCTGCAGGTAAAAACGCAGCGGTAATTCCGCACCCTGTTTAATGCCGATCCTAACAGCGGTGATTATTTTTTCCTCCCGCACTACCCGCCCCCCGCGGACATACAACGGACCGGCAGTGAGGTCGGCACCGTTGTGACTGCGGGTAATGCCCAGGGCCTGTACCAGTTTGGCAGGCCCGCTGCAGAGTTCAAGCAGCTTTTCACGCCCGCGCCTGGCCCGCATTAAATCAAGCCCCGCCAGCGGCTCCAGCGCCCGGATCAACACCGCTTCGCCCACTCCTGCCGGCGCGGAAACCGCATTAAAGCAAAAGTATTTGCCGTAAATAAAATAAACGTAGGCATAACCGGGCGGTCCGAACATCACCCGGTTACGGGGCGTCAATCCGCGGGAAGCGTGGCAGGCCGGGTCGCCCTGCAGATAAGCCTCGGTCTCCACAATCCGGCCGGCAACAAATCCCTCCGGAGCGTCGTGCACCAACACTTTTCCTAAAAGTTCCCGGGCAACGGTAACGGTATTCCTGGCGTAAAAAGAACGGGACAGGATTACCGCCGTGCCGGTCACTGCTGCTTCACTGATACTGATAGTTTATGCTCCTTTCCGTGCCCCCGGAACCGGATCCTGTTTCCCGGCACCGGTCATTGAACCTTTTTTTTCTTTAAGAAACGAAGCAATTCCCCGGCAGGCATGGTATTGATTACGTCATCCGGTTTAAGCCAGGCCCGGCGGGCAACGGATACTCCGTATCGCAAATCGTCCATACCTTTCAAGCTGTGGGCATCGGTGCTGATAGACAGCTTGATCCCCTTTTCTTTGGCCCGGCGGGCGTTAACATCATTCAAGTCCAGGCGGTCCGGGGAAGAGTTTATCTCTAATATAGTACCACAGCTGGCAGCAGCATCCAACACCCTCTCCACATCCAGAGCGTATCCTTGCCGGTGGTTAAGCAAGCGCCCGGTCAGGTGGCCTATGATGTGTACATTCTTATTTTTTATGGCCGATAAGATCCTGGCGGTCATGGTTTCCCGGTCTTGTTTGAACGCGCTGTGCACCGACGCCACCACCAGGTCTATTTTACTTAAAATCTCGTCGGGACAATCCAAATCTCCTTTCGGCAGGATGTCAACCTCGATACCGGTTAAAATACAAAAATCATCCAGCTGCTCATTTAAAAACCGGATTTTCCGGTGTTGTTCCCTGAGCCTGTCCAGAGAAAGACCCCCGGCAATTTTCAAAGACCGGGAGTGGTCCGTCACCGCCACGTACCGGTAACCCTTTTCCCTGGCCCTGGCAACGACCTGCTCGATGGAATTAAGACCGTCGCTCCAGTCGGTATGCAGGTGCAGGTCACCTTTGAGCTCCTTTAATTCCACCAAACCGGGAAGCCGGCCTTGTAAAGCCGCCTCCACCTCACCCCGGTCCTCCCGTAATTCAGGGGGCACGAACTGCATCTCCAGGGCCGCGTAAATATCTTCTTCTTCCCGGAATGAACCGGGCATTCCGGGAGTAAAGGATATTCCCCGCCCGGACATTAATTGACAAATCCGGTTATAGTGAGCAGGGCTGCCGGTATTCCGGAACCAGGCCGCGGCAAAAGATTTTTCCGGCACTACTTCCACTTTTACCGTCACGCCCCACCTGGTAGCAAACACAGCCCGTCCCGGGCGCTCCCGCACCGTTTTTTTAACCGCGGGATGCCCCGCAGCCGCTTCCATGACCGGCTCCGGGTCCGCCGCGGCAACCACCAGCTCTATACCTGTAACGACTTCCAGCCGGCGGCGCAGGTCACCCCCGGCCTCAACCCGCATCACCCCGGGAAGCAGCCTTAAATACCCGCCGAATAACTCCGCCAGTTCCCAAGCCGTCCCCAGCAGGACGCTCGCACCCTGGTTTTGCCGCATTCTAATATTCCTGAGGATGTCGTATTCAGTCTTGGCGCCCATACCCGGCAAATACCGGACCTGAGCTTTACGCGCGGCACCGGCCAGTTCTTCCAGGCTCGTCAAGTCCAGTTCCTTATGGAACATGGCAGCCCTCTTGGGACCGATCCCCGGCAGGGACATGATTTCCAAAAGCCCCGGCGGAATTTCCCGCAGCAACTCCTTATGCTTCTTCAAATTTCCAGTAGTTAAAATTTCCTCAATCTTGGCGGCAATGTTTTTGCCGATGCCCGGAATCCCGGTTAAAACGCCTTCTTTCCAGACCGCTTCCACCGGCCGGTCCAGACTGGCCAAAATTCTGGCCGCATTTTTGTAGGCCCGGATTTTAAAAACTGCTTCACCTTTAAATTCCAGCAAATCGGCCAGTTCGTAAAATATCCGGGCTACTTCGACGTTGCGCACGTGTAACAACTCCTATCTTTACCTTATACTTTCCCAAAAGAAATAATGTAACCCGCACAAGAACTATCTTTTCAGGCGACTTGTATAAAAATCCAGAAAACGAAAAAGACCGGTTTCCGACCAGCCCCGTGCAAAAAAATCTCTCTCTAATTTTAAGACAAATTATCTTTACTTATCCGGGTCATATTAATTTTACCACCGGGACCAGGTTTTTCTCTACAACTGCTTTATTTCTTTGTCGCCGGTAATAAAAATCCCCACGAAAAAACTTCATGGGGTTTTTAGTTGTTTGTTTTTAGTTGTTTCTATTTTTTTTATTTTTCTTTTTCTCCGGTTCTTCAAGCATCTTTACCAGACGGTCATGCTCTTCCCGAATTTTTTTCAATTCCTCTGCGATATTCAAGGCTGCCAGGATGGTAATATGGTTCCGGTTTAACCTTGGATTGCGGTCAGCAAGCTCTTCCATCTTGTCATGGACAAAACGGGCCAGCATCATAATTTCTTCCGGTGCCAGGTCTCCTTTTAAGGTATAATACTCACCAAATATTTCCACTTCCAACCGGGATTCCTGTTTAGACATAGAATTCCCCCAGGCTTTTATTATTACATTTGCAACTTAAATCAATTTTCGTCACGTTTTAACTTTTTCCTCTTCTTTGCAGACAAAAATTTTTCGTTTTTTACCCTTAACTCCTTAGTTCAGCGTTAAAACGCGCGGTAAGAGCCTGGGCAATAGCCCTGGTTCTTTCCCCCACTTCCGCGTCGGTAAGGGTGCGGTCAATTGCCTGAAATTTTAAGGAAAAAGCCATGCTCTGGCAACCCCCGGGCACCTGTGCACCGCGGTACAGGTCAAACAAAGAAACCGCCTGGAGCATTTCCCCGCCGGCACTGCGTATGGTATCCATTATCTCCGCCGCCGGGGTATCCTGACCGACAATAATGGCAATGTCCCTTTCTATACCGGGGAACCTGGGCAGCACCCCGTACTGCAGCGGCTGGTCGGAAACAGCCTGCAAACCGGCCAAATCCAACTCCAAAGCCGTAACTTTTTCTGGTAAATCAAATTTTTCCAGCACATCGGGATGCAGTTCACCCAGCACGCCGAATGTTTTGTTGCCGGCTTCCAATGAAGCGGTCCGCCCCGGGTGAAAGCTTGGATTAGCCGTCTCCGGCCGGAAAGTAACGGGTGCCGTCCCGAGCCGCAGGAAAAGGTTTTCCAGTACGCCTTTCAAATAATAATAATCCATTTCTCTTGACGGAACCTTCCAATTCCCGGCCGTCCGCCCCATGGAAGCGGCCGACAGCACCATGCGCTCTTCCGGAAGCGAGGCATCTTCCCGGAGATCAAACACCCTGCCGAGCTCAAAAACGGCACCATTGTATACCCGCCGGCTATAGTTTCTGGCAAGCACTTCCAAAAGACCCGGCAGCATCATGGTACGCATAACCGAGTTTTCCTCACTCAGTGGATTTTTAATCTTAACCGTATTACGCAGGGAACTGTTTGCGGACAGTTTCATCCGGTCGAAAACCCTGGGGTGGGTGAAACTGTAAGTAACCACTTCATACAACCCCGACCCGGCCAGTAATTCCTGAATCCGGGCCAGGAAAGACTGCTCCCGGGTTTTAATGCCCGCGGTGGAGGGACCGTAAGGAAGAGTTGCCGGTATCCGGTTGTAGCCGTACATCCGGGCGATTTCTTCAATCAGATCGATCTCCCGGCTGACGTCAACCCGGTAGGTGGGTACCGTGACCAATAATTCGTCAACCGTATCCTCCACCTTAAACCGGAGGCTGGTCAGGATATTACGGGTTTCCTCCCGGGGCACCTCTACCCCCAGAATATGCGCAACCCTCTCCGGACGCAGTGAGAGCGTCTTTTCAGGAACCGCTCCCGGGTAATTGTCAACCATTCCGGCCACTGCCTCCCCGGCTTCCATCCCGGTAATCAACTGCACCGCCCGGGCCGCGGCCCTGGCGCAACCGTCTATATCAATCCCCTTTTCAAAACGCAGCGAGGCTTCCGAACGCAACCCAAGGGCCTTGGAAGTCTTGCGAATACTGGTGGGATCAAAATATGCAGACTCTAATAAAACCGCAGTAGTTTTATTGTTTATCTCCGTAGCCAGCCCGCCCATGACCCCGGCAATTGCCAAAGGCCCGGACGGGTCGGTTATAGCCAGCATGTCGGGAGTAAGCTCTCTTTCCACCCCGTCCAGGGAAGTAATCTTTTCTCCCTCCCGGCCCCGGCGGACGATGATCCGTCCTTCCCGTACCAGGTTATAATCAAAAGCGTGCATGGGCTGGCCCAGTTCCAGCATGACGTAATTCGTGACGTCCACGATGTTGCTGATAGGCCGGATCCCGGCATCCCGCAGCCGCTGCTGCATCCACAAGGGCGAACTGCCGACCCGCACGTTTTTTACCAGACGCCCCACAAACCGCCGGCACAAATCCCGCGCTTCAATCTCAACTTGTACTTTACCGGAAATGTTTTCCGCCAGTTCCGGAAAAACCGCCTGGGGCTGCCGTAAAGGCAAACCCAGCAAAGCAGCGGCTTCCCTGGCCACACCTATTACCGACAGGCAGTCCCCCCGGTTGGGCGTGAGATCAAGTTCCAGGATCGCGTCGTCCAAACCCAGTACCTTTTTAGCGTCCTTGCCCAAAGGCGTACCCGGGGGCAGGATCATGATACCGTGCGCCTCTTCCGGCGACATGGTAGCAGGGTCAATGCCCAACTCCCGGCCGGAACACATCATTCCCCTGGATTCCAAGCCCCTTAACCGGGCCCGTTTAATGACCAGACCGCCGGCCAGCCTGGCGCCTTCCACGGCCACCGGGACAACATCTCCTTCCCTGACGTTGGTTGCGGCAGTAACGATCTGCAGCTTTTCCGTCCCGGTGTTCACCTCCGTCACCACCAGCTTGTCGGCATTAGGGTGGGCGCTGATAGTTTCAATGCGCCCGGTGACCACCTTCTCTATATCTTTACCGGTTTCCTCTACACGCTCCACGGCGATACCGGCCAGGGTCAAGCGCCCGGCGAGCTCTTGGGGAGATATATCAAGGTCAACAAATTCCTGTAACCAGTTATATGATACTCGCACGCTGTTTTAGGCCTCCTTTAATCTTATCGGAACTGCTGTAAAAACCGCAGGTCGTTTTCAAACAACAAACGCATATCGTCAATACCGTATTTCAACATCGCGATGCGTTCCACTCCCATGCCGAAGGCAAATCCGGTAACCTCTTCGGCATCATAGCCTGAAACCTCCAGCACTCTTGGGTGTACCATACCCGCCCCAAGGATTTCCAACCAGCCGGTATGGGAACAGACCCGGCACCCCTTGCCGCCGCACATAACGCAGGAAACGTCCACTTCCGCGCTGGGTTCGGTAAACGGGAAGTAGCTGGGTCTGAACCGGGTCCTGGTATCCGGGCTGAACATTTCCCGGGCAAACAAATCCAGGGTCCCTTTTAAATCACTGAAAGTGATGTGCCGGTCAACCGCCAGTCCTTCCACCTGGTGAAACATGGGGGAATGGGTGGCATCGTCGTCGCGCCGGTAGACTTTACCCGGAACAATAATTTTTACCGGTAATTCCGGAGCGGTCTTTTCCATAAAACGTACCTGCACCGGCGAGGTTTGAGTGCGCAGCAAATTTCCCCCGCTGACAAAAAAGGTGTCCTGCATGTCACGGGCGGGGTGGTTCTTGGGCAGGTTCAGCGCTTCAAAGTTATAATAATCCGTCTCTACTTCCGGACCTTCGGCTATTATGTAACCCAGACCGAAAAATATTTCCTGAATTTTTTCCGTCACCAGGCTCAAGGGATGTTTCCCGCCCGGCGGCACCGGGGTTCCCGGCAAGGTTACGTCGATCACTTCACGGCGCAGTTTTTGCTCCTTGAGGGCTATTTTCAGTTCGGCAGTCCTGGCGTCAAGTCTTTCTTCAATGACGGAACGGATCTCGTTGGCCGCCTGTCCCACGCGGGGCCTCTCCCCGGCACTTAATTTCCCCATACCCCGCAGTACTTGCGTCAGTGCTCCCTTCTTGCCCAGATACTTGATTCTGGTTTCATTCAGCTCTTCCAGGCTTCCGGCCGTATCCAGGGCCTGCAGTGCTTCATGGTGTAATTTTTGCAGTTTTTCCCTCATTGTAAAAGATACCTCCTGTGCTGCAACCTTCCAATTAACCTGCGGCGACCTGTGGATTTACAACGCATTAATAAGGACTCCAAATCGCCGCTAACGTAAGCCTATAGTCCTTTATCTACAACTTTTCGCAAAGATTTCTAAACGAACAAAAAAACGCCCCTCTACAGGGACGGACTGTATTCTCTTCCGCGGTACCACCCTCTAGTCCCACCTTTTGATTACACCCTCGCCAGGTGCGGAGCTAAACACAAATAAAAAAATAAATACTGTCTTCCAATATAACGGTAGAAGTTCCGGCGGCACCTACTGGTAATACGTTCAGCTGCAGTTCCGGGGTGAATTTTCAACCAGCCTGATTCCGGGAGGACTTCCAGTCAACGATCCTCCTTCCCTGAAGAACGCGGGCCGTTTACTTTTCCCCTTCATCACCTTTAATAATATGAAAAAGCCTTTTATCAACAAATATATTGACACCTAGTGAACAGCTAATCTCCTGTAAAGTATGTATGCCCTCACTGAGCCAGTTGCTTCGAACAGCCTCCAAAAAAATTCGGCGGTCAAGAGCATTTAACCACAACCTTTCCTCAATTTTTTGGGGACCTTCGATTTTGATTATACCACAAGCAAAAATTGATGACAAGAAAGTTTACAGAAAATCGAACCCGAAACACTTTTACTGCATTGCATATTGCTGGGATTCAAGCTCCGGGTACCGCACGCTGGCGCACCACCTCATACAAAAGTACGGCTGCGGAATTTGCTGCATTCAAGGATTCCGCCCGGCCGGGCATCGGTATACGCACCCTTTCGGATACTCTTTCCAAAACCGGTTTACCGGAACCCGCCGCTTCACTTCCCACCACCAAAGCACAGGAAACTGTAAAATCACATTCGTATAAAAATTTTTCCGCCCGCGGATCCCCGGCCACGGTCTTTATTCCGCGCCGGGAAAGGCCCGGTATTATCTCTTCCGGATCACGGTTTGTGAGCACCGGAAGGTGAAATATTGACCCCATCGTTGCCCGCAAAGCTTTGGGGTTATAAATGTCGGCCGTACCCTTCAAAAGAATGACCCCGCCGGCGCCGGCGGCATCCGCGGAACGCACGATGGCCCCCAGATTGCCGGGGTCTTGTACTCCGTCGACCAACACCGCCAAAACGGGTTCATCCGCCTTCATAATGTGGTCCAGCTCGTAAACATGCTTTTTGACCACCGCGAAAACCCCCTGCGGTGTTTCCGTCTCCGCCATTTCCTTAAAATCTTTCTCTGCGACCATTACCGGTTGAATCCCCTTGGCGGCGGCACTTTCCAGCAGCAACCTCCCCCGCGGGTTTTTTAAAATCCGGGAACAATAACACAAGGTTGCTACCGGCCAAGAGGAATTTAAGGCTTCTTCCACGAAACGGATCCCTTCCACCAGGAATTTACCTTCGCGTTCCCTGAACCGGCGGTTTCTTGCCATACGCCGCAGGTAATTAATCCGGAAACCCGGTCTGCCTGTCACCGTGGTTTACTTCTCCTCCAGTATTTTCAATTTCTGGTCGCGACCGACCACCACCAGTACATCTCCGTCATTAATCACTTGCTGCGCGCCGGGAGAAATAATAACTTCGTCGTCCCGCCTGATGGCCAACACCGTTACTCCGTATTTCTCCCTGATCGCCCCTTGCGCCAGGGTTTTTCCGGTAAACTCATCCGGGGCCAAAAGTTCAACAATACTGTAGTCCGGGGATATGTTGATCTGGTCGATAATGTTTTTTGATACCAGGGCCCGCGCCACTCTTACCCCCATATCCTGCTCGGGGAACACCACTTTATCGGCGCCGATCCTGCCCAGTACTTTTCCGTGCAATTCGGTAACCGCCTTGGATACCACTTTTTTTACACCCATATCTTTGAGCATTAGGGTTACCAGGATGTTGGCCTGAATGTTCTGGCCGATAGCAACAATGACCACGTCAAAATTACGAATGCCGAGGGCTTTTAGTGCCGCTTCTTCCATGGCATCAACCTGAACGGCATGCGTGACATACTCCATGATGTGGTTTACTTTTTCTTCATTAACATCAATCGCCAGAACATCATAGCCTATATTGGAAAGGGTCATGGCCACACTCCTGCCAAAACGTCCCAGGCCGATTACCGCAAATTGCCTCATCTTTATCCCTACCCCATGATAATATTAGATACATTTAATAAGCATGGCATTAAAACCATGCTTTAAACATTTTAATATATTTTAAAACTTACTTTAAAGACTAGATTTGGCTATCTCCACCAGGCGGCCGAAGGCCTGCGCGTCTTGCACCGCCATATCGGCGAGCATTTTCCGGTTGATTTCCACCCCGGAGCGTTTGAGGCCGTTGATCAAGCGGCTGTAAGAAATGCCGTTCATCCTGGCTGCCGCGTTGATCCTGGCAATCCATAACTTTCTGAAATCGCGTTTTTTGACCCTGCGGTCGCGGTAAGCATATAACAACGATTTCATTACCTGCTGGTTGGCTACGCGGTAAAGCTTGCTTTTAGCACCGCGGTACCCCTTGGCCAGTTTCAATACTTTTTTATGCCTTTTACGTGAAACCACACTGCTTTTCGCCCGTGGCATCGTACCTTCCCCCCTCAATTTAGCTTATAAATTTATGATAAAAGCCTCCTCAGACGATCAGCGTCGGCTTTACTTACAATGATAGCCTTGCGCAAATTACGCTTTCTTTTTGCGCTCTTCTTGCCTAAAATATGGCTGTGGAAAGCGTGCGAAACCTTGTATTTCCCGCTCGCCGTCTTTTTGAAACGCTTGGCGGCGCCCCGGTGGGTTTTGATCTTAGGCAATGTTGACTCAACTCCTTTCTAGTTTTCCTGTTTTGGCGCCAGAATCATGATCATATTCCTGCCTTCCAACTTCGGATGTCTCTCAATGATGGAAAAGTCCTGCACATGTACGGCCAATCTTTTCAACAACTGCTGGCCGAGTTTAGTGTGTACAATCTCACGCCCCCTAAACATAATGGTCGCTTTTACTTTATCTCCGTCTCTCAAAAATCTGGTTGCATTTCTGGCTTTGACTTCAAAGTCATGGTCTTCGATATTGGGACGCAGCTTAACTTCCTTAACGTTTATGATCCGCTGCTTTTTCCGGGCTTCTTTCTCTTTTTTACTTTGCTCGTACCTAAATTTGCCGTAATCCATAATCTTACACACAGGGGGCTTGGCAACCGGAGCGATTTCCACCAGGTCCAGCTTTTTTTCCTCTGCAAGTTGCAATGCTTCCTTCACCGGCATAATACCAATCTGGCTTCCTTCATTATTGACAACCCTTACATCCCTGGCTCTAATCGCTTTATTGATACGGAAATCTTTCGTGATGCGAGTTCACCTCCATAAAATAAAAAACAAAAGCGGGTAGATCCACCCGCTTCACTTTAAACACCTTAAAGTTTACTTAATCAAACTACCTTATGGACTGCAGAACCTTGCGTCATAAGGTGAGAAGCGAGCGGCCTCTACTTTGCAAAAAATATGTTTTCAAACCGGAGTAATTATAGCACATCGGCTAAGGCAAGTCAACAAATTTACCCCCCTTACCACCCTTATATTTTTGCACTGATTTCTTCCAGCAATATTTTTTTAAATCCATCCAGCGACATGGGACCGAGGTCTCCTTGCGAGCGGCTGCGCACCGCTACAGTCCCGTCTTCCGCTTCTTTATCCCCGGTGACCAGCATATAAGGTATCTTCAAGGCCTGTGCCTCGCGGATCTTGTAGCCGATCTTCTCGTTGCGGGTATCCGTCTCCACCCGTATGCCACCAGCCAGGAGTTGGTCAACCACCCTCCGGGCATAACCGGCATGGCGGCCGGCTATGGGCAGCACACGCACCTGCACCGGTGCCAGCCAGGCAGGAAACGCTCCGGCAAAATGTTCCGTCAGAATACCGATAAACCTTTCCATACTGCCGAAAACCACCCGGTGGAGCATCACCGGCCGGTGCTTTTGACCGTCCTCACCAATATAGTTCAGGTCGAACTTCTCCGGCATCAAAAAATCCAGTTGTATGGTGCCGCACTGCCAGGTACGGCCCAGGCAGTCTTCCAGGTGAAAATCGATCTTAGGCCCGTAGAAGGCGCCGTCACCCTCGTTTATTTTATAATCAAGCCCCCTGGCCTCCAGGGCCTCCTGCAGCGCCCCGGTGGCAAGTTCCCAGATATGGTCATCGCCCATAGCCTTTTGCGGTTTGGTGGAAAGCTCCACGCGGTAAGGAAACCCGAAAACCCGGTAAAAATCGTCCACCAGGTCAATAACCCCGATGATTTCTTCTTTCACCTGTGAAGGCAGCATAAAAATATGCGCGTCATCCTGGGTAAAACAACGCACCCGCATCAACCCGTGCAGCACTCCTGAAAGTTCGTGCCGGTGCACCAAACCCAATTCCCCCATGCGCACCGGCAGATCCCGGTAACTGTGCAGCCTGCTTTTGTAAATCAGGATACTGCCGGGACAATTCATTGGTTTCACCGCGTAGTCGTTTCCGTCGATTTTAGTAAAATACATGTTATCCCGGTAATGTTCCCAATGCCCGGACTGCTTCCAGAGGGCACGGTTCAAAATAACCGGGGTGCGGATTTCCTGGTAACCCCGCTTGCTGTGCTCCTCGCGCCAGAATTTTTCCAGTTCGTTGCGGATAAGCATTCCCTTGGGGTGAAAGAAAACAAATCCCGGTCCCTCGTCTTGAATGCTGAAGAGGTCCAATTCCGCCCCCAGTTTGCGGTGGTCCCGGCGCTTGGCTTCTTCAATCCGGAACAAGTATTCGTCCAAAAGAGATTTTTTGGGGAAGGAAGTACCGTAAATACGCTGCAGCATCCGGTTCTTTTCGTCGCCACGCCAGTAAGCCCCGGCCACGCTGAGCAGCTTGACCGCCTTCAGTTTGCCGGTGGAAGGCACGTGCGGCCCCGCGCACAAATCTAAAAAATCGCCCTGGCGGTAACAGGAAATAACTTCATTTTCAGGCAGCTCCTCAATTAACTCCACCTTGTAATCCTGGCCGGTTTCCTTAAACTCAGCCAGCGCCTCCGGCCTGGAAAACTCGTACCTTTCAAAAGGATAGTCGGCCTTGATGATCTTTAACATTTCCTTTTCTATCGCGGCCAGGTCATCCGGGGTAAACGGCCCGGAGGGAGCAAAATCGTAATAAAAACCATCGGTTATCGCCGGACCGATAGCCAGTTTCACACCGGGAAAAAGCCTCTGCACCGCCTGGGCCATCACGTGCGCGCTGCTGTGGCGGTAAACCCGCCGGCCTTCTTCATCGGCAAAAGTCAGTATCCGGACCGGCGCATCCCGGTCCAGAGCATGGTTTAAATCCACCGTCCGGCCGTCAACCATGGCAGCCAGGGCTTCCCTGGCCAGGCGGGGACTGATACTTTCGGCCACCTGTAAAAGTGTAGTCCCGGCCGGGTATTCTTTAACCGAACCGTCCGGCAAGCTCACCCGGACCTTATTTATGTCGGCCATCATGTTCATCTCCTTTCTCACAACAAAAAACCGTCCCGACACATGGTCAGGGACGGGTTCTCCCGCGGTTCCACCCTGATTAAGAAGCAATACGCTTCTTCACTCGCGGCAATTAACGGCTGCCACCGGCACTGCCTACTACAATTTCAGCAGGCGGCTCCAAGGCGGTTTTCATACCGTCTGCCATTCAAAGGCGCTTTCAGCCGCGGCGCCTTCTCTCTTTATGCAAGCAAACGGCCCTACTTTCCTTTTCCTCGCCATTTGTAAAATTTTTATTGTTTGTACACAAGTGTATTATATTTTTTGTGCTTGATTTTGTCAACAAACCCCGGACAATCAAACTTCATTTTTCCAGCACAAGCTGCAACCGGCGCATTCCAATACCCGGCCCGTAAACACTCCTTTTATGGTATCGATGGTAGCGGATTTGCCACAATCGCCTTGATAATGCAAAACAATATTTTTGGGCGCGATGGTAATCAGCGCGCTGATCAGCAAGTCTTCATAATTAATTTCATTATCCACCAGTTCGACAACAAACCCTTCCATGTAATCGTTCTTGATCGCCTCCATTTTTTCATCATACAGCTTGAAATTCCCCGCGCCGTTAACCATGATATTTACCACTTCCACCCTGGGTTCCTGGATATCGACAAAGTATTTCAAAAGCTGGATGAATTCCTGGTATTCCCGTTCCATTAAATAGTCATCCACTGCTTTATCTGCCGCATCCTGCAGTTCGCCCAGGTATTCCTTCAACCTGAACCTGATGAAACCGTCTATCACCACGCTGTTATTGTGATAAAGAAAATCCATTACTTTTTGTAAAATCCTGCTTTTCCGGTCAGACCGGTAAGCTTGCTCCAAGGAGCTTTCTTCATTATTGTAAATATGGTTTAAGGCATAGTTGTAAATTATCTTCCTTTCTTGACTGTCAAAATAAAAATAAGTTTCCCTGATGATATCTTCTAAGAGGTGGTTTTCCCAATGATTTAAAATAAGATCTGATATTATATCGGCAAGAAATTGCCTGAAGGCTATCCAGCAGTCTTCTTCCCTGGTATAGATATAGCTGCCGTAGCCCGTAAGGCGGCAGGAAAGGAAGGTGAGCTTTCCGGCCGGCCTTTCTTCCAGAACCACTTTCAGCCCGTTTCCTTCGAGAAAATTTAATTTCTGACCCAGCCTGGCCTTTAGCAAATCAATGTACTGTGTTGCTCCGATAAAAATAGTCTGGGCCAAGAACAGTTCACCCTCTTTCAATTCAAAAAAAAGTATCTTTTTCAGTATAGACAGAAAACTTTAGAGCTATGCCTTACAAATAATTTAAACCCAACCAGAAGTTTTATTATTCTTCCACAAAAAAAGAGCCGGCCTTAAGCCGTGCTCTTTAATACAAAGTTTATTTTTAATAACTGTTACCGGTTTATTCTCATCTTGCCCAGCCGTTCCACCCTCTCGCTGATCGGCGGGTGGGTGCTGAACAACCTGGCGAACGACTGACCGGACAGCGGATTGATGATAAAAAGGTGCGACGATGCCGGGTTTACCTGCATGGGGATCTTTTGAGACGCGGTTTCCAGTTTCCGCAGCGCATTGGCCAAACCGTCCCCGCTTCCGGCGAACTGCGCACCGGTCTCATCCGCCATATATTCCCGGGAGCGTGAAATAGCCATTTGAATGATCGCGGCGGCAATGGGCGCGATAATCGCCAGCAGCAACGCACCAATAATGCCGGCACCTCCTTCATCATCGTCTCTGCCCATGCCGAAAATGGCACCCCACTGAATTATATTGGCAATCATCGCGATCGCCCCGGCAAAAGCGGCGGCAATGGTACCCACCAGGATGTCCCGGTTTTTGATGTGCGCCAACTCGTGCGCCAGTACGCCTTCCAATTCACTGCGGTTCAATAATTGCAACAGCCCTTTGGTGACGGCCACGGCGGCATGCGCCGGGTTCCGCCCGGTGGCGAAAGCATTGGGCTGCGGCGACGGGGTTACATAGAGGCGCGGCATGGGCAATCCCGCCCTTTGCGTCAGGTTGCGCACGATCCGGTACAGCTCCGGCGCCTCTTTCTCGGAAACCGGCTTTGCCTTGGTCATGGAAAGAGCCATCCGGTCGCTGTAATAGTAACTAAAGAAATTCATGCCGAGGGAAATTAAAAAAAATAACATGGCCCCGGAGCTGCCTCCTAACGCCCCGCCGATGGTCACCAGAAGCACGGAAAGCAAACCCATCAAAAGCCAGACTTTAAAGTTGTTCACCAGCGAACCTCCTTCATTGCAAAATTAAAATCAAAGTTAAAACAAAAATTTAACAAATATTATTATTTTTATCTTAAGATACCTTATGCAAAAAAACAAGTGTTTCACACATTTAAAACATAGCAAATACCAAAAAAATAAATAAGCCGTAAATGGCGACCGGATACAACATGACGGCAACTCTGAGCTGCTTTTGCTTTTTAACAAACATATAAACAATGGTACTCGACAAGAGCGCCAGCAGCGCGCTCAAAACAGCGATCTGGGTCAGCAGCCAGGGCGTGAATAAAATGCCCACGGCTGGTAAGATAGAACTTTGAAATACCATGGCGCCGGTAATGTTGCCCATGGCCAGCGTGTCTTTCCCCCCTTTGACCCAGATGATACTGTTAAATTTTTCCGGAAGTTCAGTGGCAATAGGTGTAATAATCAGCGACAAAAGCAAGGCCGGAACCATCACGGCGGCAGCCAGTAAATCCAGCGCCCCGACAAAATAATGCGCGCCGGATGCAATCATGACCAGGCCCGCTGCGGTTTGCACCAGTATGGTTGCCACCGGGGGACAGGAATTGTTTTGCGCCAGGTACAGCGGTTCCAGTTCGGATTCCGACAGTCCTTTCCCATCACGCAGTGTTTTGTTGACGTAATAAACATAACCACCCACCAGCACCAGGACCACCGGTACTTTTAAGGCCTGATAAGGCAGGGGTATAAAGGCGGCCGCTAACGCCAGGGTGTAAAAAAAGAAGAAGTATTTTAAATCTTTCATTAAGACGGAATTTGTCACTTCAATACACTTGCCCCTGCCGTTATTCCGGCAGTAGTACACCTTGGACGCCCCCACCACGCCGAAAGCCAGCGTACTCAGCATGAAAGGGGCCCCCAGGATGGCCCCGACACCCACATCGACGGCCGTGCCGGACGGACCGAACAAAATGGCGATCAAAGGCACCAGCGTTTCGGGCATGGCCGTACCCACAGCCGCAAGCACACTGCCGACCGCGCCTTCGGAAAGGTTAAAACTTTTGCCCAGCCATTCCACCCCGTTGGTAAATATTTTTGCTCCCAGCAGGATGACAATTAAACTTCCGGTTAATATAATTAAATTAACAGCCATTTAACACCCCAGTTGTCCATAATGTAAAACTAAAAAAGACCTTTCGTATTTCATTAATTATGAAACACGAAGGTCTTGCCTCGCCTGGTCAGGTTACAGCAACCGGGTATCGCTACCGTACTGTCGGCTGCTGTCCCGGGAATAAATTCTCCCCGGAGGCTACTCCCCTTAGCTTATTATATATATTTACACCTTTCAAGAAATATTATTGCAGTTATTTATTAACAAGTCAAGACGTATCTTAGCTTTTTTAAAAATGTCTTAAAACATTTCCCAAACCGGAATTGCTGCGCATAATAAAGCAAACATTCAAAATATTCCGTATTTATAAAATACTTCTTTATATCTGCGTTTGTCAGGCTAATTTTTTTTCTCCTATAATAATAAGAGAACCTTTTCTATAGCTTAAGGAGGGGCTGCGCATGAACCGGTTATGCAAATGCGAAAACCGCAACATTAAGCAAAAAGAAGTTTGTTACGGTAATTATCGGGCTACGGCTTTCTTCTTCCACAACGGGGTTAAAATTGTCGGTTTCAAAAACGGCGGCCATTTTGATTTGCGGGTATTAACGGTGGGTTTTAATCCCGCACATGACGGCCTGGGCGAAGAAGCCCTCAGCTTGTTGCGCCCGGCATTTAACAAAATAACGGTTAATGAAATATTTGAAGCAACACTCCCCTTTTGGGAAAAAATGCGGGACCGCGGCCTGGTAACTGATTTGGGTACCGTGAAAAAAGAAAAGGATTTGGGCTATATTCCTCCGGATCCCGCCTGAAAAAAAGCGGGATTTTTTTTATTTGTATAATGATAGGAATCACCTGGCAAATATTATTAATTTTTGGAGGAATTTCACTATATCTGATGAATTATAATTTATAAGCTTAATAATCTCAAAACATTCCGGGAAAGGAGTTGATGACGGCGTGAAAGTAGCCATGCTTTCCAGCATCGCCTGGAAAACACCGCCTGAAAAATACGGGCCCTGGGAGCGGGTGGTTTCGTTGCTGACCGAGGGACTTGTGGACGTGGGAATTGATGTCACCCTTTTCGCTGCGGCCGGATCAAAAACACGCGGCAAACTTCATGTCGTGGCACCGGCACCATACGAAGAAGATAAAGGTCTTGATCCCAAAGTTTGGGAGTGCCTGCACATTGCCGAGCTGTTTGAAAATGCAAAAAATTATGACCTGATCCATAATCACTTTGATTTTTTACCCCTGGCGTTTTCAGGACTGGTGGATACACCCGTGCTCACTACCATTCACGGATTTTCTTCCCCGAAAATCCTTCCGGTTTATCAAAAATATAACCAAAAGTCCTTTTACGTCTCGATCAGCAACGCAGACCGCGCCCCCGGTCTTGACTATCTGGGCACCGTTTATCACGGCATCGACCTGGAAAATTTCACTTACCGGGCTTCTCCTCAAGATTACCTGCTTTTCTTCGGGCGCATACACCAAGACAAGGGGGCCAGGGAAGCCATAGAAATTGCCGCCCGGGCAGGGATAAAACTTATGATGGCCGGCATCATCCAGGACGAAGCGTATTACCAAACCCAGGTCGCGCCCTATGTGGACCAGGACCGGGTTCAATACCTGGGGGTTGCCGGTCCTGAGTTTAGGGACCAGTTGCTCGGTAACGCCCTGGCTTTGCTCCATCCTATCAATTTTAACGAACCTTTCGGCCTGTCGGTTATTGAAGCCGGGGCTTGCGGCACTCCTGTCGTGGCTTTTAACCGGGGTTCCATGCCGGAAATCATTCAAAACGGGGTCAACGGATTTCTGGTGACAGACATTGATTCCGCAGTGGAAGCGGTACGCAAGGTAAAAGATATCTCCCGGAAGGACTGCCGTAAAATCGTAGTGGAGCATTTTACCCGGGAACGCATGGTGGAAAATTACCTTAAAATCTACCGACAAATTATTGGCATGTATAAAGAAACCGGTCACCGGCCGTGGGGCTACTACGAAGTACTCTCGGAACGACCGGACCACAAGATCAAACGGATCCAGGTCCGCCCGGGGGAACGCCTGAGCCTGCAGCGCCACCAGCGGCGGAGTGAACACTGGCATATTGTCAAGGGTAAGGCGGTTGTAACACTGGGTAAAGAAGAAATAAGCCTGCAAACCGGTGACTCGGTGGACATACCCGCGGGGTACGCCCACCGGATAAAGAACCCGGGCTATGACGAGCTGGTTTTTATTGAAGTGCAGCGGGGAGATTATTTCGGTGAAGACGACATTGAGCGACTTCAGGATGATTACGGCAGAACCAACCAGAATCAAACTAAAAGGAGGTCAGGCTTATGATGAAAAACCAGGAACCGGTGGTAAAACGCTATCCAGGAAACCCTATCCTGACCAGGGACGATGTGCCCTACCCGGTGGCGACGGTGCATAATGCCGGAGTGGTAAAAGCAAACGGGCGATATTTGATGATTTTCCGGTCACATCAATATAACGGCCGCTCGGTCCTCGGTCTGGCGGAAAGCGCCGACGGGTACTCGTTCCAAGTCCGGCCCGAACCGTTTATGGTTCCCTCCCGGCACGGCGTTTTTGCCGAATACGAAGAATACGGCTTGGAAGATCCCCGTATTTGCCGGATCGAGGATGATTATTTGATAACTTACAGTGCCTATTCCCGGCACGGGGTGCGCATCGGCCTGGCCAAAACCCGGGACTTCGTGACTTTGGAAAGAATTGCCTTGATTACCCAGGCGGACCACCGGAACGTGGTTCTTTTTCCGAAAAAATTCGGCGGCCGTTACGTGCGCCTGGACCGGCCCCACTCTGAAATCAACCCCTGGTCGATGTGGATTTCCTACTCCCCGGACCTGATACACTGGGGTGATTCGCAGGTGCTCGTCAAACCGGCCGGCTACCACTGGGACGAAATGAAAATCGGTCCCGGTGCCACACCATTTCCGACTGCCGGGGGCTGGCTGAATATTTACCACGGTGTTTTCCGGACCATGGACGGGGCGGTATACCGGCTCGGCGTGGCCCTGCACGATCTTGAAGACCCCGCCCGCGTTCTCGGGGTCGCCGACGAGTGGATCCTGCAACCGGAAGACCCCTGGGAAGTGACCGGTTACGTGCACAACGTCGTTTTTTGCTGCGGTGCTGTCCCCGAAGATGACGGGACGGTAAAAATTTACTGGGGCGGAGCAGATCAGGTGATGTGCGCCGGTACCGCCCGCATCAGCGACCTGGTCAACCTTTGCCGGCAGAAACCAAGGCCCCGGCTATGAAAAATATAATCCCCATTAAACTTGTTATATTTTGATGATTTATGATTATGTTTTATTGATGGAGAGGTGATATACCTTGTTACAAAAAGATTTAATACCGTATTTCATCAGTTCGTATGTTCCCAGAAAGTGTGGAATTGCCACCTTTACCAACAATTTGTTGGCGGCGTATCAAAATTTATACGGCAATATTGGAAAAATTATCGCCGTTGATGAAGACCCGGATACCAAATTCCCCCCGGAAGTTGATTTTATATGTGCCAAGAATAAAATTTCAGACTATACCAAGGCCGCGGACCACATAAACTCCTCCGACGCGCAGGTGGTCAACCTGCAGCACGAATTCGGCCTGTTCGGCGGCCCGGAGGGCCAACACATCATCAAGCTCCTGAAAAGATTGCGCAAACCGGTGGTTACGACTTTCCATACCGTTTTGCAGGTACCCACGCTCGGTTATTACACTTCCTTCAACGAGATTATTCACCATTCCCACCGGGTGGTGGTAATGAGCAATAAAGCCAAAGAAATCCTCAGAGAAGTCTATTATGTTGCTCCGGAAAAAATTGCCATGATCCCGCACGGCGTCCCGGACCTTCCTTTTATGGACCCGTGCTATTTCAAAAAAGAACTTGGTTTCGAGGATCGCCTGGTACTTCTTTCCTTCGGCCTGTTAAGCGCGGGCAAAGGACTCGAACTGGTCCTTGAAGCCCTGCCCGGGGTGGTCAAGGAGCACCCCGAAATATTATACGTGATTCTGGGGAAAACCCACCCGGAAGTAGTGAAATACCAGGGGGAAAAATACCGGGAAAGCTTGAAAAAACTTACCCGGGAAAACCACCTGGAAAACCATGTCCTCTTCTTAGACGAATTTTTGACCAATGAAGAGCTGTATAAATATATCCATGCTTCCGATATCTATATCACGCCCTACCATTCGCAGGAGCAAATCACCAGCGGCACCCTGGCTTATGCCGTGGCCCTGGGAAAGATCGTGGTGTCGACCCCTTACTGGTACGCCCAGGAAATTCTGTCCGACGGCCGCGGTTGCCTGGTTCCTTTTAACGACCCGCAAACACTGGCCGGCACCCTGAACCGGCTGCTGGCCGACCGGGAGCAACTGTCTGCCATACGCCGGGCGGCATATGATTTCGGCCGGTCCATGATCTGGCCCATAGTTTCCGAAAGGTATCACGCATTATTTAGAGAAGTATATCAAGAGCACTACCTGAAAAAATTAAAAAACATTAATGCCTTTCGTATTCGCAGCTTGGATTATCCGGTACGAAGCAAAGAAATACATTTACTGGAACGCCTTACTGACGACACCGGTATTTTTCAACATGCCAAATACGGCATACCCGATCTAAAATACGGTTATACCGCTGATGACGTTGGGCGCGCCCTTGGTTTGGTGGTCAGAATGGCCAAATTTGAAGACGAATCCAGCTGTTATGCCCTGGCCCAAAAATATCTTTCCTTTATCCGTTACGTGCAGCGGGCAGACGGCCGTTTTCACAACTTTGTGGGTTATGACCGGCGTTATCTGGACGAGGTGGGCGGTGACGATACCTTTGGCCGCGTCCTGTCGGGACTCGGTACCACACTTGCCTGGAGTTCGAGCCCGCCGGTAAGTTCCCTGGCCAAAGAATTATTTGATAGGGCCATAGCCGGTTTAATCCCGGCACAACCCGTTTCCCACCACCCCAAAGCCATGGCCTACGCGATCTGCGGCTTGTATCATTATTTGAAGCCATACCCCGGTGCGGTGCAGGTAAAGGATTTACTCCGGTCCGGGGCCGACCACCTGGTTAAACTTTACCGCACTAACCGGGAAACCGGTTGGGAATGGTTTGAACCGGTAATCACTTATGCCAATGCCAAAATACCTTACGCGTTAATGCTGGCCCACGAGGTTTTCGAAGAAACCCGCTACCTGGATACGGCACAGGAAACCCTTAATTTCCTGACTAATTTACAGTATAACGGCACTTATTTTGATCTCATCGGAAATAAAAGCTGGCTGGTCAAAGGCGCCAAAAGGCCCTATTTTGATCAACAACCCATAGAAATAGGCTGTCTGGTCGAGGCATATTGTAAAGCCTTTAACCTGACGCAGGATCAAACTTACCTTGACCTGGCTAATAAAGCCTTCAATTGGTTTTTCGGCAATAACCAATTAGGGGTTCCGGTTTATAATGTAACGGATGATTATCCGCTGGACGGCTTGACTGCGGAGGGTGCCAACGAAAACTGCGGTGCGGAATCGGTAATCGCATTTATCCGGGCCATTATCTGTTTAAAAGAAGCGGTAATTCAAAAAACCCTTGAACGCAAGGTTCAAGTCAAACTTAACTAAAAGGTTGCACCTCACATTTAATTCGGGTAAAAAACAGTATGGGGGGTTGAATACATGCCCGCAAGACAATCGCCGGACATTGAAAATCTTTTTAACCGTAGTATTGAAGGCGCCTGCAAGAGGGCCGGCGCCTTCAACCAGGTCAATCTGGTGCTCGGGATCCCTTTTTATAACGAAAAGGACGTTCTGCCGGAGCTGTTGAAAATGTTGGATGAAAGCATGTGCGCACTTCAGGAACCGGACCGGACGCTCATTGTTTGCGCCGGGGACCCGAAGGGAACCGAAGCGTTGGAAGCCATTCGCCGGGTTAACTTAAAGGTGCCCCACCTGGAATTTTTGATGCTCCCCGGCAGCAACGGCAGGGGCAGCAGTATCCGCGCCATACTGGAAATAGCCAACGTCATGGAATCCGACGCGGTTATTTTTACTGCCGACCTGGTGCAGGAAAACGGCCGGGGATTACAACCGGAATGGATCAAGCGCATCATCGAACCCATTCGCAATGAATATGACTTGGTATTGACCACCTTTCAAAGACATTTCTTTGAAGACCTCCTGGGCGGGTTCTTTACCGCCCCGCTTTTAGAAGCGTTTTACGGTTACAAAGTTGATAAAAGCCTGAGCGGGATTTATGCCATATGCCACGACCTGGTGGAAGATTTCTGCACGGAGATTAAATTCTGGCTGGATACTACTCAAGAATTCGGAATCGACCCGTGGCTGCTGACCCGGGCGATCCTCTGGAACAAGCAAATCTGCCTGGTTGAGCTTGGTGCCAGGCTGGGTGATATTTCTCTCGACAAGCTGAATTTTGTTTTTAAGGAAAATGCCCGGTCCATGTTTGAATGTCTGAAAAGAGACGAGGCCTACTGGCTGGAAACTAAAAGTTTCATCCTTAAAACGCCGGATATTTACGGCTGCAATTACCGCGACGTCCCCTACCAGCCAACTTATTCCACCCGCGACCTGTCGCTTTTCCGGTACAGCTTCTACCAGTACAAGAACCTGGCTGAAACCTCCTACTATGATTACCTGCAGGAGGACATGGAAAACCTGGCTCCGGTGCCGGCCAAAGAATTTAAAGTGGAAGGTGAAATTTGGGCCGATATTGTCTACCGCCTGTTGTTTAAGTACTGGTTCGACACCGCTACCGCTGCCCGCAGTGACGATATCCTTAACTCCCTTACCTTTGCTTTCGGCGGCCGGATTGCCAGTTATATCGACCATATTCAGTCTTTGCAATCAGAGCTGAAAAACTTTAAGGTTCTGGATGTGGACACCCTGGTTTTAGGCGAGGCAGCGGCAACTATAGAAGAGCAACGCAAAGATTTTCTTTGGCTTAGAGATGACTTCATCCAAACCTGGCGCAGCAAGGAACTGGAAACCAGACCGCCGCTGACACCCGCGCATTACCTGGAATTTGTTCCCGGCATACCCATAGTACTGCCGAAAAAAATCGAGGGGCGCGGGGAAAAAGTTTTATGGTCCGAGGAGATGTTTAACCGGCTCCAGCACCGCTACCACGAGGCATTCAACCAGTTTATCTATAACAGCCTGCAGGCCCCTGAAAATGCCGGGCCCCAGGTGCTCACCCGTTATGTCAAAGACTTCATGCAAGCCCTGGAGGAAGCAATGGAACGGGTATTTCCGGGCAACCTTTACACCATGGAAGGAACCCGGCAGGTAGTGCATGAACTGTTCCGGATTTTTTCCTGCCCGAAAGCATTTTCCATCAAAGATGAGGTTTTCCAGGAGATGATTTACCGGTTTCCACCCGTCAATGTCATGATCCCCGCCGGGTGCAGAACCCCCAGGGAACTCATGAAAAAGATGGATATCCGGGATGCCGTAAGCATTGCCAACCTTGTCGAAACCCGGAAATACGGCGACCGGTCCGCATTGATGTGGATGCTGGATAATTTACGCACGGAAAACATGGGCGAGGTGGATATCAAGCCGATTATTCTGAATGAAGAAATCTTGGGCGGCACGGTAAAAACGGTAAAACTGGGCAGCATTTCGGACCTTAACAAACTTACCTCCAGAATCGTCACCAGGCCTTTGAACAAAAGCATGGGGGGGGAATACCCCAAAACCCGCTTCTGCCTTTTTATCGGCCGCCACATCATGATTGCGGAAAACTACGCCTATCTCTGGAGAACTTATGCCCGGGAACGTAAAAATATCGGCGTAAAAATACGCAATTCCCTGATAGGACGTTATGAAATTGGTGTTTTCTCGGCACATAATATTTTTGAAAATTTACATCACCGGGCTCTGGTTGACCATTTCCAAAAATTTTCCGAACAACTGGCGGGTACCGAAGAAGGCAGGCTGCTCGGCATGATGTGCCAGGGTTACGGTCTGAGCCAGGTTTTATCGGACGGCACCTTCCTTCCCTGCTCGGCCTGGAGTTGGGCAAGTTACAGCTACAAAGGAGGCCGGGGGGTCCCCACTCCTTTATCCAGCCACGTCGAGGAAAAATGGTTTAACCATGACTTCCTGGAACAAATATACGGGGAACTGGGCTATGACCCCGGTGAAATCAACCGTACGGTGGCCCAGTTGGTCGGAGAGGGCCGGGCCAGTGAAAACCTGCTTGATATTTTACTCGGGATCAAATCCACCAAAGATATTACCGTGGTAGTACAAGAAACTCACGACTACCCGCCGGCCGAACCATTGGTCAGGTATTCAGGAAATCCCATTTTGAGTCCGGTAAAAGAACACCCGTGGGAAAATAAATACGTTCTGAACGCCGCCGCCTTCCGGATCAAGAACCGGGTATATATTCTTTACCGCGCTTTCGGTGATGATGAAGTATCGCGCATCGGACTTGCCGTAACCGACGGGTTCCGGGTCTTGGAAAGGCTGCCGGAACCGGTTTACGTTCCTGAAGGCGTGAGGGAGAAAAAAGGCGTGGAAGATCCACGGGTGGTCATTATTGACAATAAGATTTACATGTTTTACACGGCCTATGACGGTAAAATCGCCCAGATTTCCGCCGCGGCCATAAAGGTAGATGATTTTTTGAATCGAAAGTTTCACAGATGGGAGCGTACGGGGTTTGCCTTTGAGGATATCTGGGATAAGGATGCCATCCTGTTTCCGGAGAAAATTAACGGTAAATACATTATTTACCACCGGATCGAACCGAGTATCTGGGTTTCACACTTTGATAAGCTCGAATTTCCCGCCCCCAAGTATAAACACTCCATCATACTGGGACCCCGTTCCGGCAGAATGTGGGACTCCCTCAAAATCGGCGCCGGAACGCAACCCATTAAAACCAAATACGGCTGGCTGCTGATTTATCACGGTGTGGACCGGAACCAGGTATACCGCCTGGGCGTAATTCTCGCCGACCTGAACAACCCCGAAAATCTGCTTTACCGTTCGCCCAACCCCATCCTGTCTCCCGAGACCGAACATGAAATAGGTAAGGAAGGAGAAAGTTGGGTGCCCAACGTGGTATTCACCTGCGGGGCGGTTCCGGCGGTGGAAAAAGAAGTGCTGGACGCTGAAGACGAAGTACTGGTTTATTACGGTGCCGCCGATACTCACGTTTGCCTGGCGACCGGCAAAGTCGGGGATATGATCCCGGAACCGGTCAGAAAGGCAATTTTAGAAGCACCAACCACCTAACAAACAAAGATGAAAGCTGGGACTTTAATATGCAATCTGACCACGCACTAAAAAAATACACTCTACTTGTTGCTGCCATGGCGTCGTTCTTGACACCCTTTATGGGCAGTGCCATTAACTTGGCAATACCTGCCATCGGCAAAGAATTTAATTGCAATACCTTCATGCTGAGTTGGGTCGCCACCAGTTACCTGCTGGCGTCGGCGGCATTTTTAGTACCTTTGGGCAGACTTGCCGACATCACGGGCAGAAAAAAGATTTTTATCCTGGGCATATCTTTCTTCGGCCTGTCCTCCATATTGTGCGGGCTGGCCTGGTCGGTAGAAATTTTAATTCTCTTCAGAATACTGCAGGGCATCGGCAGTGCCATGATTTTCGGCACCGCCATGGCCATGCTGACCTCGGTTTTTCCGCCCCACGAAAGGGGCAGGGTACTGGGTATAAATGTTGCTTCCGTATATACCGGCCTTTCCCTGGGACCGGTGCTCGGCGGAACCTTGAATCATAATTTGGGTTGGCAATCTATTTTTTATTTTACCGCTCTGGTTTCCATATTGGCTGTCATACTTACCCTGGCCAAGCTGAAAGAGGAATGGGCGGGCGCCGCCGGGGAAAAATTTGATTTTACCGGCTCATTGCTTTATTCCATTGGTTTAGCAACGCTTATGTACGGGGTTTCTTCCGTCACCTCGTCGGAATGGGCAAAATATCTTCTGGTATTCGGCCTGTTCATACTGGTGGTCTTCGTCAGATATGAAATTAACGCCAAGCAACCGGTGCTCAATATCAAGCTTTTTACCGCCAACGTCACTTTTGCTTTTTCCAACCTGGCGGCCCTGATAAACTACTGTGCCACGTTTGCGGTGGCTTTTCTGCTTTCCCTGTACCTGCAGGTGGTGCTGGGGTACAACTCCCAGGCCGCAGGTTTGATACTGCTTTCCCAACCGGTCCTCATGGCGTTATTGTCACCCCTTGCGGGCACGCTTTCCGACAAAATACAGCCACGGGTGGTCGCTTCCTGCGGTATGGCCTTAACCACCTTAACCCTGTTGGTCTTTTGTTTCTTGACCGAAAACACTTCCCTTTGGCTAATTATTGCCAACCTGGCACTTTTGGGTACGGGACTGGCACTTTTCTCTTCCCCCAATACCAACGCGGTAATGGGTGCGGTCGAAAAAAAATTTTTCGGCGTCGCCTCATCAACCATCGGCACCATGAGACTTACCGGCCAGACGGTCAGTATGGCCACGGTGACCTTATTATTAGCCCTTTATTTAGGTAACACGGAATTAAGCCGGGCCAATCCGGTTTTGCTCGTTAAAAGCACCCGGATGTTGTTTGCCATCTTCACCGTCCTCTGTTTCGGAGGTATCTTTGCTTCTCTGGCCCGGGGAGATTTAAGCTCCCGCGAAAAAGCGTAACAAAGAACCGTCCCCGTGTCACGCTTTGCGTAGTGCTTTTTCCACCGCGTGTAAGGTTTCCCATTTTTTACAGAAACAGAACCGCACCTGATTCCTGCCGGTGGCCGGGCCGGAATAAAATGAAGACCCGGGCACCGTTGCCACACCGGTGGTTTCTATCAGGTGACGGCAAAAATCAAAGTCGTCTTTTAATCCCCACGCATCTCTTAAATCAGTGATATCCGCCATGATGTAATACGCTCCCCGCGGCAGTACCGGTTTAAAACCCGCCTCCTGCAGCAGGGAAAAAATAAAATTCCTTGCTTTTTGATAATAATCCCGTAAATCAACGTAATATTGCCCGTCGAAGGACAGGGCGGTAACTGCCGCGTGTTGCAGCGGGGTCGGCGCCCCGACGGTAAGAAAGTCATGTACTTTACGGATCGCTTCCGTGACGGCCTTACCGGCTATGGCCCAACCCACGCGCCATCCGGTTACGGCATAAGTTTTCGAAACGGCGCTGATGGTTATGGTCCGTTGTTTCATCCCGGGTAAAGAAGCCGGAGAAACATGCTTGGCACCGTCAAATAGAATATGCTCATAAATTTCATCGGTAACCGCATAAACATCCCACTTTTCGCACAAGCCGGCGATTTCCTCCAGCTCTTCCCGTGAAAAAACCTTCCCGGTCGGGTTGTGGGGCGTATTTAAAATGATGGCCTTGGTTTTATTATTGAAGGCGTTTTTTAATTCCCCGGACGAGTAATTCCAGTCCGGGGCGTTTAAGGTCACGTACCGCGGCACGGCTCCGGAAAGAATGCTGTCGGGACCGTAATTCTCGTAAAACGGCTCGAAAAGGATGATTTCATCTCCCGGGTTGATGATTGCCTTCAGCGCGGCAATCATCGCCTCGGTAGAACCGCAAGTCACCGTAATCTCACTCTCGGGATCACATTCAATCCGGTTATAGTGCCGTACTTTCCGGCTGATCGCCTGGCGCAGGGCCGGTTCGCCGAAGGTCACCGGGTATTGATTCTTACCCTGATTTATCGCCGCCACGGCCGCCTCCTTTAAAGCTTCGGGGATTTCAAAATCCGGAAATCCCTGGGAGAGGTTAATCCCCCCCACCGCCCGGCAGTGCCGCGCCATCTGCCGGATCACCGATTCCGTAAAATTTTGTGTCACAACAGATAGTTCCTTAATACCATCCACCCCTTACAAATTACTGCTAACAAAAATATATATGATATATATATCATACCAGGCCTAATTCTCAAAATACTCCGTATCTAACCGGCATTAAAATTACTTTCATGGACGAGGTCAGGATATTCTAAATCATTTGTTAACAATTCTTTGGTTTTCATCCACTGAATAATGTTACCCACGTCTTCCTCAGCAGGCACCTGGGGAAGGGGGTAGCGCTGAATATGATAGTCTTCGGCAATGAGCGCGGGAATATTTATATTTTCCATCATCAACTGCTTATAGTCTTCCGGGTGGTTGTTTAAATCATGCACGGCTTTAGTATAAGCCCGGTAAAAAGCATCCAGGGTGCCTTTTTCATCATCAATCATTTTACGGTCGAAAAGCACTACCGCCTGGGAAAGGTTTCTTCGTTCCGTATCCTGAGCAACTATTTTAGCTCCTTGGTACTCGGCAAATGTCACCAGGGGGTCGGGTACCACGACGGCATCGACCTGATTGCTGAAAAGCATTTCCATGCGCAGGGGGATTTTAGGAATGGACACTTTTTTCACTGCGGAAGGGTTTATGCCCGCGTCGCTCAACAAACCGTCGGTAATATACTCAATAATCGTGTTGAAAGAAATCCCCACACTTTTGTTTTTCAACTCACCGATCTCCTTGATACCGGATTCCGGGGACGCCACAATGGCAAACCTGCCTTCCTGCGGAGTCACGCCAAGGGTCAGGGAAGTGATTTTGATGTCCTGACCGGAATCTTTTATCAGGGCCGCAACGATCATATCGGTTACCATCCCGTCCAGCTGTCCGGACTGCATGGCGTTGCCCAGTTCCACGGGACTCTGGAAACGCATTACATCTACCTGCAAATTTTCCTGGTCAAAGTACCCGTTCTTTTCCGCCACCAATAAAGGCATACCGTCTTCAACGGGCAGCACCCCGATTTTCAGCGGTGCCGGTCCCGTTTGCCCGGACGGATTCTTTGCCTGCCCGCACCCGGTGAGCAAACCTGAAGTCAAAAGCAATAACACCAACCACCATTTTAACTTACTCTTTCCCACAGCAATTCCCTCCCGGCAGTTTAATAATCTATTCTAAGAAATGAACACGTATTCATTTCTTAGGTGTAATCATAGAATTTTCCGGTTAAAATGTCAATAGCTCATTAGCAAATCAGCACTAAAACCTTGAGGGAAAAGTCGACTATGCACGTAAGAAGGATTAATTCTCATGAATGCAGAATAAATAAAAAGACACCAACCGTATGTAGCAATCCAGGAGAGCAATCATGTCGAAACCAGAGGGAAAATTGAGTACTTTTAAAATTTGGCTACTGGCCATCCGCCCTAAAACCTTACCCGCCGCTACCAGTCCCGTAATAGTGGGTACGGCCCTGGCCCTGGGCGACCGGGTCTTTAGTTCCGGTCCGGCGGCAGCGGCGCTGGCGGCAGCTTTACTGCTGCAGATCGGCTCCAACCTGGCCAATGATGTGTATGATTTTAAAAAAGGTACCGACACCAAAGAGAGAACCGGTCCGGTAAGGGTAACTCAGGCCGGCCTCTTACCCCCCCATCAGGTTATGCGGGGCATGCTGGCGGTTTTTGCCCTTGCTTTTTTGATCGGCATTTACCTCACCCGGGTGGGCGGCTGGCCGATACTCGCAATCGGCATTTTTTGCATCATCGCGGCAATCGCATATACAGGTGGGCCTTATCCCCTTGGCTATCACGGTTTGGGAGATGTCCTGGTTTTTATTTTCTTCGGGCCGGTAGCGGTAGGCGGCACTTACTACGTCCAGGCCCTGCAGTTAAACAGTGTAGTCTGGTGGGCATCCCTGCCCATGGGGTTTTTAGTCACCGCCATACTGGTGGTCAATAATTTCCGGGACTTGGATACCGACCGTAAAGCGGGCAAAAGAACCCTGGCCGTCCGCCTGGGACCGTCCGGCACGCAAATGGAATATTATCTTCTGCTGGGTATTTCCCTAACGGTACCACTCGTAATGCACCTTGGCGGCCAGGTTTCGGCCTGGATTCTGGTTTCGTGGTTGTCTTTACCCCTGGTTCCTGCACTGGTCCGGGACATCCGGACCAAGCAAGGGGTTGCGCTCAATGACACCCTGGCTGGAACCGCCCGTTTCGGATTGGTTTTTAGCATTTTATTTTCCCTGGGTTATCTTTTGGCGAAATTATTATAAATGCAACCAGGCACATAAATTCTTTTCTGTCACATCCAAGATTAAGTAAAGTAACAAACCCATTAAGCCCATGGCAATAATGCCGGCAAACATCTCTTCATAATTCATCCGGCTCAGGGAATCCATGATAAAAAAACCGATGCCCATATGGGTGGCGTAAGTTTCCACCAGGAAAAGGACCGCCATGGCAGTACCCAGCCCCAGTCTCAGAGAAGTAAGTATCGCCGGCAAACACCCGGGCAGATAAACGTGACGGTACAGGTCCCGGTTGGTAGCACCAAGGGACTTTACGGAAAGCACATATTCTTTTTCCAGGTTCTTGGCCGCATCCCGGGTAGTAATCAAAATCTGATAGAAGGCAATCAGAGTAATTAAGACAATTTTGGAAACATCCCCAATACCCAGTACGATCAGCAGAACGGGCATAAATACCACCTTGGGCACCGGATAGGTCAAATAAATCAGGGGCGCCGCTTTTGAATCCAGTTCCGGGTTCTTCCCCAGAACAATTCCCAAAGGCACCGCGGTTAGCGCGGCTAAAAACATGCTTACCAGAACACGATAGAGGCTCACACCCAGGTGGGGAAGCAGGTCCCCCCGCATGCTGTCCCAAAAAATTTTCAAGGCTTCCGAAGGCGGTGGAACCGCCGGGCTTTTTAATCCCAGCGCCAGCAGCCACCAGAAAAGAATCATGATTATTACTGCATACAGCAGAGGCAAGGTTTTCCCTATCTTTTCAAGCACCAAACCCATAATTATCCCTCCGGTGCAGCAATGAGCGCAGGTAATTACACCTTTCCAAAAACCGCATTTGCCCCCGCAGGTGGTAATCTCCCGCCATTTTATTTTCCAATTCTTGTTCTATACGCCCCGGTCCGGGCGACATGACAAAAATCTTCTGCCCCAGAAAAACTGCTTCTTCGATATTATGGGTCACCAATAGTATCGTCAGCCGGGTTTCTTCCCAGATTTTCAGGAGAAAATTTTGTATTTCTTCCCGGGTTAAAGCATCCAGGGAAGAAAAAGGCTCGTCCATGAGCAGCAGTTTTGGCTCCAGCACCAAAGCGCGGGCGACAGCCACCCGCTGCCTTTGTCCCCCGCTCAATTGGGACGGAAACCTTTGGGTCATATGTAAAAGGTCCAATTTGTCTAAAACCGCCTCCGCTTTGGCTTTGGTTTCCCGGAAAGTCTTTTTTCTCAAACGCAGGCCCAGAATTACATTATCCCAAACCGTTTTCCAGGGTAATAAACCGTAATCCTGTAAAATTAATGCGGTTTCTCCCCCACTCACCGGCAGCCGGCCATCTATCAGCACCTTACCGGAATAACGGGAATTCAAACCTGCCAAAATATTTAAAAGCGTGCTCTTGCCACATCCGGAAGGACCGATGAGCACCCCTGTTTTTCCTGCGGGGAGGGATAAATCAACCGCTTCCAACGCCGTAAGCGCTTTTTTACCCTGCCGGTAATCAACCCGCAAAGATTCAATTAACACGTAATTATCTTTCATTCTCATCATTTTCCTAGCTGAAAATTATTTATTTTTTCCCAAACCTCTAAGGTTGTACTGCATCAAGGTGGAAAATGCCCGGTCAAGATTTTCCGGCCTGCCATCACGGAGCCAGCCGATAATTACCTGCCGGAAACTGCCCACAAAAGCCATGGCACTGACCAGCGTGTCCGCACCGGCCAGTCTTCCCTGAACCTTCAACTCATCCAGGTCCTCTTTGGTCAACTTGATCAACTCGTTTTCAATTTCAAACAACTTGGCATTAAACGCGTTATTTACTCCGGGTACCTGAATCAAAAGGATTTTAGCCAGGTTGTTTTCTTTAATAAAAAGTTTAATACAGGCCTCCATGGAAGCTTGCAGCTTGTCAAATCTATCAGTATAAACCGCCCGTTCATTTTTGATATGTTCCAAAAGTTCAACAAACATTTCATCGACAATCGTATTAATAAGCGTTTCTTTATTAGCAAAATAGAGATAAAAAGTTCCGGTGGCGATTTTTGCCTTTCGTGCCAAAGTCTTGACGGAAGTTCCCTGATAGCTGTTTTCCGCAAACACTTGCCGGGCCGCCTTAATGATTTCTCTTCTTTTACCTGCCATTTTTTCTTTGATCTTATTTGTCCGCCGGTATGCCACGGCACGTCACCTCGGATTTCAACTATAAAATGAACCGGGATTCATTTTATAGTTAACATTGTATCCGGGTTTTGCCTTTAAGTCAACCGCGAACTCCAAAAAAGCAGCAAAACCCGGCAATCTAACCGGAGTAATTTGATGATGCCATTATCACTAGCCGTGTAAATTATTGATTTTGTATTAAAAGGTATTTATCTACAAAAATATTTTTTATATAATAAATCATACGTCATCAGAAAAGATAGGAGAATAAACATGGATATTATAATCAGGGAAAATTATGAACAAATGAGTCGATACGCGGCAGAGCTTATTGCGGGTTATGTAAAATCAAAACCGGACTGTGTCCTCGGGTTGGCGACGGGAAGCACCCCCATCGGCACCTATAAGGAACTGGTCGCAATGCACCGGAAGGGTCTTGATTTCTCGCGGGTCAGAACATTTAATCTTGACGAATACCTTGGCGCGGGAATGGACCTGGAGAAGCCCTACCATATGGACCAAAGCTATGCCCGGTTCATGTACGAGGAATTGTTCAAGCATGTTAATATTAGAAAGGAAAATATCCATATACCTGACGGTCAAACAAAAGAACCGGAAAAGTATTGCCGGTGGTACGAAGAAGCAATCAAGAAGACCGGCGGTATTGACTTGCAGCTTTTGGGGCTTGGCGGTGACGGCCATTGGGGATTCAATGAACCCGGCTCATCCCTCGGCTCGAGAACCGGCGTGCAGGTATTGACAAAACAGACCCTGGATGACAACTACGAAGCTTTTTACAAAAAAGCCGGTATTGATCGCAGCCAGATGCCCCATTTTGCCATCACAATGGGTATTGGAACCATACTGGATGCAAAGAATATTTTAATGCTTGTAAGTGGCTCTAAAAAAGCTGATGTTGTCGCCAAATGCCTGGAAGGACCCGTCACATCGCAAATAACCGCGTCGGCCATACAACTGCACCGTGGAAACATCACGGTTGTGCTTGATGAAGCGGCGGCTTCTAAATTAACTCATTCTGACTATTACAGGTATATAGAAAAAATGAAACGTCAATATGGATTATAAAAAGTAACATCGGGCACCAAAAAGCCCTCCGGAGGATCTGGACCAATCCCCGGAGGGCTTTGTTTCCCTGGTGGGCGGGAGAAGAATTGAACTTCCGGCCTTCTGCGTGTCAAGCAGACGTTCTCCCACTGAACTACCCGCCCGTGTATCATATATTATGGCCTAAAGTTTTAGCAAAGTCAAGTCCCCTGCTATTGCCACCGCCTGATAAACTTTATTCGCAACAGTGGAAATAATTGTTATAAATTTTTATTTACCATAATATTATTTGGTAATTACATACAATAAGAGGTGGTTATGGTGAAGGTGTTTTATTTAAGTTTTTCTAAAATTAAAAGAGCTTCCATTAACGTTCTGATGTTCGGCCTGGCAACGCTGCTGCTTGCCGCCGCCCTGCTGCAACCGGCTGAAATTTTCACGACGGCCCAATCCAAGCCCCATCCCATTTACCAGGTACAAACCAAAGACAAGGTCGCGGCTCTTACTTTCAATATTAACTGGGGTCAAAGAGTGCCCGGAACGGTCTTAGAAGTTTTAAAGCAATACGGTGTCAAGGCAACCTTTTTTGTCTCCGGCTCGTGGGCCGGGAAATACCCGGAGTTGGCCAACCGGATTGTCAAGGAAGGCCATGAAATAGGAAGCAACGGAGACCGCCAGATCAACCTGAGTGCGGAAACCAAAGCAACGGTCAAAAAAGAGCTGGCCACCGCCGCGGATTACATCAAAGAAGCTGCCGGGGTCACTCCCCACCTGCTTAGAACACCGTACGGCGCATGGAACGATACAGTACTGGCAACCGCGGCCGGAAGCGGTTATAACGTAATTCAGTGGAGCCTGGATGCACTGGATATTCAGACCCCCGGCAAGGACGAGATCGTCAAAAATGTAGTTGAAAAAATAAATCCGGGTGATATCGTGCTGATGTTCGCATGCGACACCGCTTCCCAGACTCCCGGCGCCCTTCCCGGTATTATCGAGGGACTCAGGGCTAAAGGATACGAGCTGGTTACGGTTTCCAACCTTTTACAACATGGTCCCGGGGTGATGGAATAAGCACATTTATGATGGCGGTTTAATTTTTTTATTAAATTTTTCCGGCAGACGGAGCATTAAATCTTCAGCTTTAAGTACCGGCAGGGCACATGCTATTCCTACCAGAGCACCGCCCAAAACATCCAGGGGGCAATGAACCCCGACATAAACCCTGGAAATAGCCATTAAAACAGCAAAAACCAAGACGGGAAGAGACAGGGCGGAAATTTTTCGCGCCAGCAGCAGGCCGGCCGCGAATGCATTGGCCGTATGACCCGACGGAAAAGAAAAAGAACCGGGAGGCGGTACCAGCAGGTTAACTTCAGGCAGGAATTGAAAAGGCCTGGGACGTTGGAACAAAGCTTTCAGTAATTCCTCCCCAACCAGATAACTGATGAAAAGAGCCGCCAGCATAAAAAAGGCGGCGATTTTTATTTCCCTACACCCAAGAACCATTAACACCAGCGCAACTGCAATCCAGATCATACCACCGTCACCGGAAATACTGATCAGGGGCATAATCAAGTCCCAAAAATTATTACTCAGGTTGTGATTGATAAAATAAAAACCTTCCCGGTCAAGTTTCAATAATAAATCAAACATTAACCAACAAACCCCGTTTTTTTTACCTAAGCATTATCATTTGAACCGTTTTCTGCGCCGGTACCAAAAGTAGCAAACCGTAACCGCCAAACCGATAATTATCACTATATCCAACCGGTGGAACCATGGTTTGATCGCCTGCCAGTTCTGCCCCAGTTTCAGACCGATGTAAGTAAGCAGGAAACTCCACGGCAGCGACCCCAAAAATGTATAAACTAAAAACCGCGTGAAATTCATTTCCGCAATACCGGCGGGAAGTGAAATAAAAGTCCTGATTACGGGCATTAGACGGGTAAAGAACACTGTGGCTTCCCCGTATTGCTCAAACCACCGGTCGGCCGTTGCCAAATGCTTCAGGGAAAAACCTATGTAACGCCCGTACTTGACCAATAAAGGCCTCCCGCCCCGGAGGCCGATATAATATGACAGGGCCGAACCCACCGTGCCCCCGACGGTACCTGCCATTACGACACCAAAAAAATCCAGCCTGCCCGTAGACACAAGGTACCCGCCGAAGGGCAATATAACCTCACTGGGCAGTGGAATATTAGCGCTTTCAATGGCCATACCAATCCCGATACCCCAGTAACCCATGGCTGCGATGGCGTTGGTAATGGTCGTTAAAACCGCTTCAATAAGTTCAACCAGTTAATTCTCCCCCTATTTCAAATATTTCTATTAAATATCTCCGATTGACTCAAGCGCAGTTTTCATTTTTAAATTATTTTCTTCTCCCGCTAAAATTTTTGGTTAGGATTTCGTTCCCAGGGGCCGGCACCTCCGCACACCGGACGGAGACGGTTCCTTCGTGGCATAGCGGCAATCGTAAGTGACCAAATTAAGAGACCGGCAAAAAAGCCGGAATCTGGACGAAATGGTGGAAGAAGATACTCCATACCGCCCGGCAAGGTCTTCTTGTTTCAACTTGTCTGCCATTTCCAGCCTGGTAAAAGTGTAAATCACGGTCGCCGTCCACACCTCGGCTTTACGTATGGACGGCCGTTCTTTGGAACAGTAATCGAACCAGAGTTTAAGCGCTCCTTTTTGCTGCTTCGGGTTGTAACCGAGGGATTCCAAACCATCCCTTACACTGCCCGCCACAACGGCATAACCGGGCTCGGGCCAGGAGTACCAGTCCCGGTCACGCTCATCGTTGTCCTCTTTAATTTCAGACTTGAAACAGCCCAAGACTAATTCCCGGCACTTAAACACCAGTTCCGGATTTGAAGCATTGATAATCACAAAACGCGGGGTCAGGACCAAAAGGCCCTGCACGGGACGCAGGCCTGCTTCCCCGCCGCCTTTATTCATAACGTCTCTTACCCCGGCCTCGACTTCCGGCCGCCGGGGCGGTGCACCCAATATTGCCGCCACTGCCTGCTTGAAAGCACCTGACTTGTCTCTCAATACCCTTACCACTCTGAAAGAAGCCGCGTGGTCAATCTTTTGCATGATTGGCTGCCAGCTTGTAACCGGTAATATTGACCTGGCAACCAGCATGTTTTTACCGGTACCTATTTTTTCTTCAGGGGTTTCGGCTACCCCCAACTCCATAGCCCGGGCATTAATAATATGTGCCTTCTCTTTTAGATATGCCGCCCAACTGCGGGTTGCAGCCTTTCTGCCTTTTTGCCTGATGTATTCCTGCCGGCTGCGCCTGAGCCATTTCAGCACCGGTTCCTTACAGAACTCAGGCAGTGCCAGGCCGCTGGTTGAGAACTCATACTCCTGCCCTACCTTAAGCACCCTGATTAAAACAATATTACCCACTTTTACTTCATTCACGGCATTAAGATCACGCACCGTTATTTTCCCGGGTTTCAAAAGCTCCTTAAGCACCACGCCCCTACCCGGTATAATCTCTATAACCTCGTAAAGGGAAATACGGGTACGCACCCATTCTTTTAAAAGCACGCCTTCCCAATAACCGAGGCTGGCTAATCGTTCTTCTAAAAAGGTTTCAATAATTGTCTGCCCGTTTGAAAGTTCGTAGTCGAAGACAAACCATTCAAAACAACGTTCCATGGTAAAATCGTCATCATGATCCACTAAATACTCATCAAGGCTACCGAGGTAAAGGTCCTGGGCCTTGGCGGCATCCCAGGCAAAAAAGGGTTGGTCGGCAAATTCACCCAGGCTGCGGCGTAAATTCCTGCTCGCACGGCGCCACCTGGCCTGATCCAGGGAATATAAAACCCGTTCCTTGCCGCAGCATTGTTCATATAATTTTCCACTGGCACAAGGACATAATTTCCCGGTCCCGGACATCCCAACAACTCCTTACAAGTTATGCCTGCGGTAAAACAATTTTAGACAAATATTTATATTTATATCATACCGCAAATTATTTCTCAATAGTTATATTTTTACCGTCAGTGTTTACCTTCAGACCCAAGTGATGCAAAATTGAGGCCGGCACAAAAACCGACCCTCCTTCAAAACATACCGGCGTATTAACGGTCAAGTCACGCCCGTTGATGGTAATATTGCCCGGGCCGGTATAAATAATGATTTCACGGTTGTTACCCGTAATACTGATCGCCTCGTGCTCTGCCTGCCAGTGCACCTGGCAGCCCAGAGCCTCGAAAACAAACCTTACGGAAAGAAGTACCGCGCCTTGACGCCGGATTGCCGGCTGCCCGGCACGGACGGGTATCCCGTTGAGATAAACTTCGTTACCGTCCGGTTGCAAATTTATTTTATTTTTTTCCGGTGGTTCCAGATACAGCTGTGCCGCGGCAGTCTGCAACCCCGGCGTCAATACCTGCAGGTCGGGAGCAAGGCCCGTACCGTCAATAACCCTGTCTTGCGGAGTATAATATCTGGCGGTGGTAATTTTTAAAGCTCCCCCCGATTCCAAGGGAACCATTACCTGAACCGTACCCTTGCCGTAAGTCGTTTCACCGACAAGCACCGCCGCCTCGTAGTCCTGGAGCGCGCCCGCCAAAATCTCGGCGGCACTGGAACTGTTTTGGTTGACCAGTACCGCCAGGGGCATCCCCTGACAGGGGGACACACCATCCGTCCGGTATTCCTGACGTACGCCGTTACGGTCAATGATACTGACCACTACCCGGCCGGGTGCAATAAAATTACTGCAAATTTCAACCGCTGTCTGGAGAATCCCCCCCGGGTTATCTCTTAAATCCAGAATAATTTTTTGTGCTCCCCGGTTAACCAGATCAATCAGGGTTTTTTTGAATTCACCGGCAGTTTCGTTCCCAAACGAAATCACCCGGATATATCCGACATTATCACGGAGGAGTTCTCCGTTCACAGTCGGAATTTCAATACCGGCCCTTTCCAGTTCCAGCTCAAAGTCTTCCCTTCCCTCCCGCCGGAGAGTAAGGGTCACCCTGGTCCCCTCCGGCCCGCGAATTCTCTGCACCACCATTGCCAGGAGCTCATCTTCCACATCGGTACCGTCTACCCTGATCACCCGGTCGCCCGGTTTAACGCCGGCATTCATTGCCGGAGTGCCGGCGATGGTTTCAATTACTTCGGGGTATTTTTCACCTGCCTGCAGCAGCATGCCGACCCCCACGTAATCCCCGTCCAGAGAAACGTTAAAATCGTGCAGCTCCGAAGGAGACAAATACTCGGTATGCGGATCGCCCAACGCATCAATCAGCCCTTCGACAGCTCCGCGCAATAAAGTATCGTCATCCGGGTTGCTTATATGCAGCATACGGGTATATTCGAGCACCTCGATCAATGCTTCCGGTTCCAGGGAAGGTTTTTCTTCGGCATGGGCCGGAAGGACCATTCCAAAAATCAAAACCAGCACCAGGAAACAGGACAAACAATTAAATTTCCGCAAAGCGTATCTCCTTTCTATGGTTATATTATGTTTTACTTCGTTCTCCCGTGGCAAAGTCCTTCAAATTTTTACCTTTTCACCTGCTGGGTTTTTTCCGCTTAAGAGAAAGCAGGTATTTCGGGTCGCGACGGTGAAATACATTAAAGTAAACCACCATGAAGGCAGGTGTAAATATTGCCTCAGGAAAATTTTATTATCATTGACGGCAACAGCCTGGCCCACCGGGCCTACCACGCCGTCCAACCGCTTTCAACCAGCCGTGGTTTGATTACCAACGCCGTATACGGTTTTACCAATATGCTGTTTAAAATTATCAAAGAACAGTCACCGGACTTGATTGCCGTGGCTTTTGACAAGGGCAAGGTCACCTTCCGTCACGACGCATACAACGAGTATAAGGCACACCGCAGCGCCACACCGGAAGACTTGAGACCGCAGTTTCCAATTATGAAAGACATACTAAAAGCCATGCGCATCCCGGCGTTTGAAATCGAAGGGTTTGAAGCCGACGACCTGATCGGCACCCTGACTGCCCAAGCGGAACAGTCCGGTATCAACAGCATGGTCGTAACGGGGGACCGGGATGTAATGCAACTGGTTTCCCCGCTGACCAGGGTCATGTTAACCAAAAAAGGTATCAGCCAACTGGAAGCATACGATGAAGGCGGTGTTTGGGACCGGTACGGTGTCACCCCGCGTCAATACACCGACTTCAGGGGACTTACCGGCGACGTTTCGGACAACATCCCCGGCATTCCCGGAATCGGGGAAAAAACGGCTTCCCGCCTGCTGAAAGAGTACGGCAGCCTGGAAGAAATCCTGGCCCGCGCCGAAGAGATTACCGGCCGCGCCGGCCGGCAGCTCAGAAACTACGGCCACCAGGCGGAATTGGCCAAAAGACTCGTGACCATCCACCGGACGGTACCGGTGGAAATTAATCTGGAACAATGCCGCTGGCGGGGACCCGACTACCGGGAACTGCTGGCAGTTTTCCAGGAACTCGAATTTAATTCCCTGATTAAAGCGCTCTACCTGGGAAAAAACCAGGCAAACGATACCAAACAACCGGTTAAATCCAAAAACCGCAAACCAAAAAATAACCGGCAGGCACTACCGGAACCGGACCTGGAAACCTGCCCGGTTGATTACCGGGAGCTGGATACACCGGCCAGGATCAATAAATTCTTAGGGGACGCCCGTAAGGCCGGCCGGACAGCGCTGGCGATTTCATCCCGCGCGCCGGACGCAATACTTGCCGCCGGCTTTGCCCCGGGAGAAGAACTCGCTTACCGCACCGGCTACCCGGAACCTGCACCCGAAGAAGACACCGCGGAGAATTACCCTGATAAAAATATAACCCCGTTACCTGCCGGAGAATTAACGAAACCAACCCTGGCACTTTTAAAAGAAATATGTACCGCAACGGATATAAAAAAATATTGTCACAACGGTAAAAATATAATCGGGCTTTTGCACCGGTACGGTATCAGCTTGAACCACCTGGCTTTTGATACCATGATTGCCGCTTATCTGCTGAACCCGGCTTCTCCCAACCGGGAGCTGGAAGATATTTGCCTGGAACACCTGGGAACGGTGTTGCCCGGAGGTGAAGCGGAACTTCCCGCCAGGGCCCACTGCATTATGCAGCTCACCCGTTTGCTCGATGAAAAATTAAAGCTTTTTGAGCAGGACCGGCTTTATTACGAGGTAGAGCTGCCCCTGGTGCAAATCCTGGCTGATATGGAAACAGAAGGCGTGGCAGTGGATAGAAATCAGCTGGAAGCCATGTCCGTACAACTGGGCCGTTCGATGAAAAATCTGGCCGGCGACATTTACCGGCTGGCGGGGCAGGAATTTAATCTTAACTCCCCCAAACAACTGGGTAAGATCCTTTTTGAAGAATTAAAACTACCTGTGATTAAAAAAACCAAGACCGGTTATTCCACCGATGCGGCAGTACTGGAAGAACTGGCCGCCGCTCACGAAATAGCGGCCAAAATCCTTGAATACCGCCAGTTTATGAAACTCAAGTCCACTTATACCGACGGTTTGGCAGCACTGATCAACCCCGTCACCGGGCGGCTGCACACCACCTTTCACCAGGCGGTCACCGCCACCGGCAGGCTTTCCAGCGCCGAACCCAATTTGCAAAACATACCCGTGCGCCTGGAACCCGGGCGTCAGATCAGAAAAATGTTTATTCCCGGCAGTAAAGAACACCTGCTGCTGTCGGCGGACTATTCCCAGATCGAGCTGCGTATCCTGGCCCATATCAGCGGCGACCCGGTACTCATAAATGCCTTCCGGAACGGGGAGGATATTCATACCCGGACGGCGGCGGAAGTTTTCGGCGTCCTCCCGGAAAAAGTAACGCGGGAAATGCGCGGCAGGGCCAAGGCCGTTAACTTCGGTATCGTATACGGATTGAGCGATTACGGCCTGTCCAGGGACATCAAGGTAACCCGCGGCGAGGCGCGGCGTTATATCGAAAATTACTTTGCCCGTTATGCCGGAGTAAAAACCTACATTGACCGGGTGGTGCGGGAAGCCAGGGAAAAAGGTTACGTCACCACGCTTTTGAACCGCCGGCGCTACCTGCCGGACCTGTTCAGCCCCAACCGCACGGTGCGCAACTTTGGTGAACGTACCGCCATGAACACGCCTATCCAGGGCAGCGCGGCCGACATCATCAAGCTGGCCATGGTTAATATCCGGCGGGAAATGGACGCACACGGGTTCAAAGCCAAAATGATCCTGCAGGTACACGACGAGCTGATTTTTGACTCCCCGGCGGACGAAATAGACCGTCTCGCCGCCTTGGTAATGCGCTGCATGGAGAACGTGCTGGCCCTTAACGTTCCGCTGGTGGCAGATGTAAAAGTAGGCCCCAACTGGTATGACGTAAAAAAAATCAAAGTACGGGAGAGTATTTAGCCATGCCGGAACTGCCGGAGGTAGAAACTATCAGGAGAACGCTGCAGCCCAGGCTGGCCGGCCTGAAATTTACCGGAGCGCATATTTACCTGCCTAAAGTTATCGCTGCTCCGGCACCGGAAAAATTTAAAGCGCTGCTCACCGGCAAAAAAATTACCGGCTTGCAAAGACGGGGCAAATATCTGTTGTTCGACTTAACCGGCGGCTATACCCTTATCGTCCACCTGCGCATGACCGGCAGTATGGTTTACCGCGCAACTGCCGGGCCGTTATCCAAGCACGTCCACGTTGCTTTTTACCTTGATAACGGAAGCCGGCTTTATTTCGCCGACCTGAGGCAATTCGGCCGCCTGTGGCTGTTGCCCGCGGACTCCCCCGATAATCCGGCCGGCTTGAAAAACCTCGGCCCGGAACCCCTGGACCGGTCTTTTACCGGAGCAATTTTTGCCAAGAAACTGCATTACCGCCGGACCAAAATTAAACCTCTGCTCCTGGACCAGTCCTTTATTGCCGGCCTGGGGAATATTTACGCCGATGAAGCGCTGCACCGGGCCGGAATCAACCCGGAACAACCGGCAAACTCCCTTACCCACCGGGGGACCACCCGCCTCTACCGGGCCGTCCGGTGCGTATTGCGGGAAGGAATCCAAAACCGCGGCACTTCGGTGCGGGACTATATCGACGGGGAAGGCCGGGCGGGCAAGTACCAGGAAATGCTCCGGGTTTACAACCGGGAAGGCCAGCCCTGTTTGAAATGCGGCCACCCCATAGCCCGGAAAAAAATCGGCAGCCGTAGTGCATATTACTGCCCGGCCTGTCAGCAACAAAAATCTTAAGCCAGCGATTGGCAGTAACCATACCTGTTTTGCCACCATAAATTATAAAAAGCGTCTTAAAGAGCGGGTGGTAAAATAATATTGGAACTGCTTACTTATTTACTCTTCGCCCTGGCTCTCAACCTGGACTCCTTCGGGGCCGGTATGGCTTACGGGGCAAGGCAAATCAAAGTTCCCGTAATTTCTTTAATTATTATCAGCTTGATTTCAGTGGCAGCCATATGCATTTCCATGCTGGGAGGCAGATGCCTGCTTTCTTTCATCCCAGTCTCCCTGGCCCACCGGTTCGGCGGCGTTCTGCTCCTGCTGGTCGGCTTATGGGTCCTGTTCCAGGCCCGCCAGGGAAGAGCACGCACTGAGGAAACACCTGCGCGCCGAACACCGGACGGTAAAGTGTTCGAAATATACATCCGGCCGTTGGGTCTGGTCATCCGGGTGCTGAAAGAACCAACCCTGGCGGACCTGGACCAATCAGGGGTAATCTCCCCGGCGGAAGCCCTGATCCTGGGCACCGCCCTGGCCATGGATGCTTTCGGGGCGGGTTTTGCGGTGTCCATACTTGGTTTTTCTTTATTTACTACTGCCCTGGTGGTGGGTATCGGACATTTTTCCCTGGCCTATCTGGGCCTGCTGGCCGGACGCACTATAAGCGCCAGCAATATCGGCCGCCGCCTTACCTTCCTGCCCGGGTGTATTTTGATCTTTTTGGGACTGTTTAAAATTTGTTAACCGGAATCCACTGACAAAGTTAATTTAAAGAGCTATGAATAAGGAGGGAAATTTATGCCAGTGATCGGCCTTACCGGAAATATCGGCAGCGGGAAAAGCACCGTCGCCCGCCACCTTAAAAAATTGGGGGCAAAAATCATCGACGCCGACCAGGTGGCCCGGGACGTAGTCCGGGCAGGCACCCCGGCCCTTAAGGAGATCGCTGCAAACTTCGGACCGGAAGTTCTAGATACTGACGGCACCCTGGACCGTAAGAAACTGGGCGCCATAGTCTTCACCGACCCCCGGGCCAGGGCCAGGTTAAACCGGATCACCCACCCGCGCATCAAGGAAACCATATCCCGGGAAATTAAAAAGCACCGGTTAAATCAATCCCGGTGTAAAGAGGTACTGGTCATAGACGTTCCCCTTTTATTCGAAGCCGGTTTAGAGCACGACGCTGATGAAATATGGGTGGTTAAAATAAATGGGGACAAGCTGGTGCAGCGGTTGGCGGAAAGAGACGCCCTCAGCCCGGAGGAAATCCGCAAGCGGGTGGCAGCCCAAATGCCGCAGGAAGAAAAATTAAAATATGCCACGCGGGTAATCGACAACAGCGGTGACCTTTACGAAACTGAAAAACAGGTAGACCATTACTGGTTGGCTTTTATAAATAAACATTTTCCGGATACCGGCGGCATATAACCATACTGATAGCAAGTATTAAACGGCGGAGTGAACAGATTGACCACGCTTTGGGGGAAAAAATTCAACCGGGGAAAATTTAAAAAACGGGCTTTACTGTTTTTGTTTTTATTTTTGGTGGTGGTAAATATTGATCACATCGGGCGTTGGTTTTACCCGTTTCATTACCGGGATCTTACTTTGCAATACGCCCGGATTTATAATGTAGATCCTTTATTGCTGGCAGCGGTCATGAAAGCTGAAAGCAACTTCGACCACCGGGCGGTATCAAAAAAAGGCGCCCGGGGCTTGATGCAAATCATGCCGGACACCGGAACCTGGATCGCCTCCCGGATGGGCGATGCCGCCTTTGACCCCGAAGTTTTATTTGAACCGGAAACCAGCATAAAACTCGGCGCCTGGTATATCGCCGACTTAAGAAAGGAATTCCGGGGCGACACCATCCTGGTGCTGGCAGCCTATAACGGTGGAAGGGGCAACGTAAAAAACTGGTTTGAAGGAAAAGAACATTCCGGAACTTTAATTAAAATCAAGCAGATTCCCTTTCCGGAAACCCGCCATTATATCAAAAAGGTCCTCTGGTACCACCGGATTTACAACCTCCTGTACCGCTGATAAAAGAAGGCCTGATTAAACGGTCCCCGCTCTTTAAAAAAACTTTTAATCCGCCGGGCGGCAGGTTATTCTGTCCAGGCACGCACCGCTTTGCCGTTCAGATAATCAAACCGCTTACCCTGATAAATATCGTACCGCTCCAGGTAATCTTCTATTTTTTGCTTTACCGCCCACCAGCTGGCTCCCCAGTTGGAAAAAAGCAGGTTTTCCCGCGGGCCTTTCCCCACCAGTCTCTGAATAACCACGGCCGGGTCCAGATACTCCAGAAATAACGCCACCCTGGCCACATATTCATCCAGAGAAATAATTGATATCCCTCCGCGTTCGTACATGTCACCCAATACCGTACCCCGGACCACGTAAAGCGAGTGCAGCTTAACGTATTCTACTCCCAACGTGGAAATAACCTTGGCGTTTTCCGTGACATCCTCCCGGTCGTCCCAGGGCAGGTTCAGAATCAAGTGCGCACACGTCTCAAAACCGTATTTTTTCACCCTTAAAACGGCATCGATAAATTCAGCCAGGGTATGCCCCCGGTTTATCCTGGCCAGCGTACGGTAATTTACCGTTTGCAGGCCGAGTTCTATGTTTATGTCAAGTTTTTTTTGCTCCTTAAGCCCGGCTAAAAAATCCAGGTAACGTTCGTTGACACAATCAGGTCTGGTAGAAACGGATATGCCCACCACATCGTCCTCACCGGCTGCTTCAAGCAGGTTGACTTGAAACCGGTCCAACGGCAGGTAGGTGTTGGTAAAAGCCTGAAAATAAACGATAAATTTCTGGGCTTTAAAACGCTTTCTAAAAAAAGCCTTGCCTTCCGCAAGCTGGTGTCTAACAGAGAAGGTATTGGCCAGGCAATCAAAGCCCGAACCGTCTTCATCACAAAATATGCACCCTCCCCGCCCTAAAGTGCCGTCCCGGTTCGGACAGGTGCCCGGCAAATTAACCGGCAGTTTATGCACTTTGGCACCGAACTTCTCCACCAAATGCCGGGAATACTGCCTGTAGCGATCTTCTTTCAAAAAGCACTCCCTCCCAAACAGTCTGATTATGATAATTATTTTAAATTTTCTTTTACCAGAACGGCAACCGTGCTAAAAAACGATGGCATATCACGATCTACTTCCTCTGCTGCCCGGTCGATCAAGCGGGCAACTTTTTGGGTATCGATGTCCACCCGGTGCCTTAACTGCATCTGAATCCGGTATTTCCGGGCCAAAATTTCCGGCGTGGTCTTTTCTAGTGCAATCATTCCGGAAAATTTTTCCACCCGACGTTCCAAATTAATGCTCATTTTCTCCGGCCATAAATGATAAAGCACCGTATTAACCTCTTTAATCAAATGCTTATTTGAAAAGGCGCCGGCAATCTTTTCACCGAAATTTCCCGCTGCACTGATTAACAGTTCCACACCCATTTCAATGATATTATGTGCCTTCCACCAACCCATCTCCACGGGAATATTACATGCCTCCACCGTTTCTGAGATAAACGGCCTGGCTTTCTCGAAACAATACCCTTTTTCAAAATCCAAATATTTCTCGTCCCCGTAGTAATCCAACCCTTTCGGGTTAAACCCGTGGGTAAGCACCGCCCGGCCAAAATCAGACAAGAAATCATTGGTTTTAAGAAATTCAAATATTTCCATACCTTTACTATGCGCTTCAAAATGTGTAAAACCCCTACCAACAAGCATGTCTGGGAAGATGCTGCCCAGAGTGACGGTATCTCTCTGCTGCTCCAAAACATTTTCGGCAAAAAAAACATGGGTTTGTGGATACAAAAGTATTGTCCTCCCGTAAAATTATGGTTTCATAATTAAATTTTTAATAACACTAACAAAGACTGCTCCATCTGGCAATACACAAAATATCCATACCTACGGCATGGATATTTCCGGAGCTGAAAAATTTGATTATGAAAATTATTCATATGTATTTGAGGATAGTTCTTTAATAGTTTGATTTAAGAAATCCTCTTCCGCCTTCCGGAAGCAAAGGAGACTCATTGCCACAGCCTTGCTTTTATATGACGATTCTTTGCTTTCAGAATAAAAAGAGTAAATACTTTCTAATCTTCTTATATTTTTCTTAACCGTAACCAATCTTTTGTTTAAACAATCAATTATTTCCCCGGAGTTCAAAAGATCAGAAGTTTCCAGACCGATATTTAAGTCCAAATAATACCATTCAAAACCGGCGAGAAGTCTTTTGGAAGTCTCAGCCAAGGCTGTCTTACCTTGCCGGGTAATATAATACCTTTTTCTATCGGGCATTTTACCTTCTTTTTCTTTTTTAGAATAAACCAATTTTTTATCTTCTAATTTCTTCAGTACCTGGTAAATAGAGGCTACCCCGATCTTGACCCAATTTCTCATGCCGCGTTGATCAATTATTTTATCAATCTCATAAGCATAGGATGGCTTTTCGTTGACAATACTTAACAATATTACTTCTATGTTCGACAGTATTTGTATTTGTAACATTTACATACCCTCACCCTCTATCAATTCAAAAAACAAGCAAATAATTTTTAAAACCCCATACAACGCAACTAGTTAATTTATGTTTTATTATTATATATAGTAGGATATTTGTCAACATTTTTTTGCAATTTGTTTTATTCTGTAAATGTTATGTTGAATTTACTCTGATAAAATATCACTTATTTCCTTTAATTTCTTAAAATCCTCCGGCGTGTCAATATCAAAAACCGCCGCTTCATCTTGTATCTGCAGGTAATCCACTTTGCTCCCCAGTCTTTTCAGTATGTGTCGCGCACCTTCATCTCTTTGCAGCATTTGTAAATCCTTGCTTAAATCACCGCTGATTATCACCGGATGCCCGGGTGCACCGTTATAAACCGGGCGCAGGGCCAGACAGCGCCTTTTTTTAAACTCATCGAGCACTGTGTTTATCAAAGAAGCCGAGATAAGCGGCTGGTCAGCCATAAACACTGCCAGGGCAGAAGCATTTTTATCGGCCGCTGCGGCCCCCAAGGCCAGGGAAGTTCCTTGACCCTGCTCATAACGGGGATTGAAAACGATCTTAACAGGTAAGTCATTGAGGGCAGCGGATATCTCATGTTTCATATAACCGGTCACCACCAGCACTTCAGCTACCGATGAAGCCAAAACGTTTTCTGTGACGATACGTACCAACGGCCTGTTTTCCAATGCAAGCAGTTGCTTGGGAACGCCCATTCTGGTAGACATCCCCGCGGCAAGAATCACTGCTGAAATCATATTACCTGTTCACCTCTGTATAATGTTAATTACTGTTACTCAACTATTCCATCATGTCCAGCACCGGCTTTTCCGCGACAGCCGATCCGAGGATAACTTTTCTTACCTTCTCACCCAGGAGCAACCTGCCCAACCGGTATCCCTCGTTCACATCTTCCAGGCAGTCCACCTTATTAATGAATGCTATAACTCTTGCCCCCAAAGGGATCTTGCGCAACAGCCCCTGGGGGTGATTAATTAAACCGGCGATCATTTCCACATCGATAACACTACCCATCTCCCGGCCTGTCCGGGCAGAAACGACCCCGGGACGGTGTACGTTTTTGTCGTCCAAAGTCTTACCAATAATATCAGCACCAATCACAACCACCAGCACAGTTGTTTGTCCGGGAATAACCGGTTCATACTCCAGATGACCCTTTAACGGAAGCCTTTTGGAACCGTCAGCTTCGACCAAAATAAAACTAGCGTAATTGTGAAGCATTCTTACTTGCCCGGAAGTAATTCCTTTTACCTTATTATTGTCTGACTTCCCTGATACTACCACCGGCCTTAATCCTGTTTCCAAGTACCGTTCCAACTCCGTTTCCGCCGGCTCTCTTCCTTCTAACATTATCAAGGGATATTTTTCAGGCGGCATAAAAATCTTGGTTGTAGTGGTAATAATAACCTTGCAAGAATATGGTATCTCTTCAGCCAAACGAAACATGAGGGTGGTCTTACCACCCCCACCTATAAAGGATACTATTTCACGTTTTCTTAAACCCAGAACCTGGCATATTTTCACAAGTAATGAAACACCACCGGCTCGATGGCTTTCTTTCGCCCCCTTAAATTTAAACACTTACTTCATTATACGATAAACAATTCACTATTAACAAGCGTGACACGGGGACGGTTCTTCGTGACACGGGGACGGTTCTTTTGTCACGATCCGTCACCGTATTACGCTTTATCCAACACTTGCAACGCTGGCGGGAAAGGCGACAACACCCGCTTTAAAATTCCGTGAACATAGGCAATCAAAACGCCGTAATTGACTATAGGCACCCCCGCTGCCTGTACCTGCATGATCCGGTGCATCATTTCCTTGCGGTTAATCATACAGGCACCACAGTGAACGACAAGCTGGTACTGTTCCAGGTTTTCCGGCAGTCCAATACCGCTGGACCAATCAAAATGAAGTTCGCCGCCCACCCTTTGACGCAACCAGCGGGGGATTTTTACCGTACCGATGTCGTCCTCCACCCGGTGGTGGGTACAGGCCTCAGCAACCAACACCCGGTCCCCGGGCTTTAAGTTTTCCACTGCCTTCGCTCCCTCCACTAAAACCTTCAGGTTTCCCTTGTAACGAGCAAAAAGAATTGAGAACGAAGTCAAGGCTATTTCTTTGGGGGTATCGGCATTCACCTTTGAAAAGACTTGAGAGTCAGTCACAACTATTCTCGGTTGCCGTTTTAAATCGGTAAACGCCTTTTTCAGTTCCCGCTCTTTTACCACCAGGGCACAAGCGTCATTATCCAAAATATCCCGGATTGTTTGTACCTGTGGTAAAATCAGCCTGCCCTTGGGAGCCGCCAAGTCGATGGGAACTACAAGCACCACTATATCACCAGGATTGATCAGATCACCAATAATAGTTGGAGCGGTCCACTCCTTCGGTGCTGACCTGATCAATTCTTTTTTTAACTTCTCTATCCCCTGCCTGGTAACCGTGCTAACGGGCACAACTTTTATGTCCAACTTTTCTTCCAGTTCCACCGGCGCAAAGGCAGGTTTCAGGTCAATTTTGTTTAACACCCCTACTACCGGGATACCCTGCTCCTTTGCTTTTTCAATTATGTCTAACTCATATTCGCCGGTATCCTGTCCGGGATCGAGCACCAATACCATCAAGTCTGCTTTATCGAGTACGCCGACAGTTTTTTTAATTCTCTTTTCCCCCAACTCACCTACATCATCCAGGCCGGCGGTATCTATGATTACCACCGGCCCTACGGGCAGTATCTCCATTGACTTGTATACCGGATCCGTCGTGGTGCCGGGCACCTCCGAAACAATTGCAATGTCCTGATTGGTTAAGGAGTTAATTAGGCTTGACTTTCCCGCGTTGCGCCTGCCGAAAATAGCGATATGCAACCTGCTGCCGCGTGGCGTTACATTTAGACCGCTTGTACTCACATTTTATCATCCTCTTTTAGAATTTTGCTTCGGGTATACCAGATGGTTAATCGCCAGGGGTAAATATCAACTCCAAATCTTCCGAGCAGAGGTTCATATTATTATTATTATGTATTTTAAACGGCATCTCTAATACTCCTGCCAACTATTATACTTGCTTTAGAAATTACCTTCTGGTATAATTACGCTTGCGAGGACGGCAGTTAAAAAAATATAACTTAAATCAATATGTCGGAGTGGCGGAATCGGCAGACGCGCACGTTTGAGGGGCGTGTGGGTAACCGTGCGGGTTCAAGTCCCGCCTCCGACACCAGTTAAAAACCAAAAACCGCACCAAGCAGCTGGATCTTAATCACGACATCAACAGAATCATTTAAACCTTGATTTCATGGACGTAAGCGTCCATTATTTTTTTGCATGGAACGGGATCTTGGCGGTTAATCTGCTCATTTCTGGTGGCGGATAAATAATACTGCTATATCAAAAACATCCAGGACGGCTTAAACGGTATCGCCTGGCGTGACGACCGGCAGGTTATCCGGCTGCAAGCAGGACTGTCCGCCCGGCCCATAACCCTATTCTTTTGGCTTATTCGTATTATTTTCTAGTATTTTTCTAATTACTGTTAATTCGTTGGCAGTCCTTTTTTGGTAATGAATCAGTTTTAAGAATATAGTCAATATACCACCAATAATTGCTATAAGTATTATAAAATTAATCATTTGGACAATTACGGTAGCGTTAAATTCCATTATTCTACCTCCATTAAATACTTACTATAATTATAGATATTCCATTTTCCGCTCTGATAACCTTTGGTTATATATGTAAGAAAATATACTTTAAACAATATTTCCAAATGAAGGATCATTTCCTTCTACGTTACAAGAAACAATGGCAAAAATATATTCAGAATGGCTTCCTTCTTCCGATTACGAAGTAATCAATGCCCCTTCTTTTTCTTTTACTAAAATGGATAACCATAAAAAAGATTACGCTTACAGTGAAGTTTGGATTCCTGTCCGGAAGAAATAAAAACTAAAAACACAGTGGAGAGCGGCTGTCATCCTTCCGTTACTTGCCGGTTCTCAGTACAGGCATATCAGAGTTGTGCAAAACACCCTTGGACAGCGCAAAGCAACCAAGCGCAGCCAGCAATTCCCATAAGGCCAGCACCCCAAGTCCGATCAGTACACCGGTCCCCTCAATCATACTGCCAAGGATAATAGCGGCAATCAGACCGGGCAGCATAATGACGATCACCATAATGGTGTAAATGAAAATCAGGAGTCCGGCGCTGATGTCCGCGCCCGTCCAGCGTAGGGAAAGATAGTTGATGCCCAGCAATAAAAAAGAAAACAGGGTGTACACTGCAATGGCCGCAGCAACCAGCCAAAAAGGCTCTCCCATGATCAAGCCCGCGATACTGAAAACAGCCACGCTTTCCACCAGTACCCTAAACGCTATTTCCAGATTGCTCCAAACGATTTTCTGAAAAGAGCTTTCAGGAATCAGGTAGAGATAATGCATATAAAGCTCTTTGAGGCCGCGCCCGGTTCCGATCATAAAAACCTGTATCCACATCAGGATTTGCAGCAGAATAAGGGTCCCGCCGTCCACGCCGCGTAGGAACCAAGAAAACAGGGCCGCGCCTAATACCACGATTATGGATGACACTCCCCAAAGACCGAGCCGGTTGGCACGAAAGGATTCCCGCAAGTGCTTATAAAAAATGGCACTGGTTCCGACACCGCCGATACCGGTTCTGGCAACCTTCACTTTTTTAGTTGATGAGACTTCAGGGTTGATCTGCCCTTCGGCCAGGACGCGCTTTTTCTCGAACGCGGTTTCCGTAGCGACCAGCACGTCTTCATAATAATCGGGATTGCTCAAGGCAATATAGAGGATCAGCAGTGCTCCGGACAGTACCAGCAGTCCGAAAAACAATAACCCGCTACCCGTATCGCCGGAAATCAGGGAAACGGTGCCTGCCGACGCCCAGCCGGCCACAGGCGTCCAAGCGGCGAGCGGCGAACGCAGCGTATTTTCCAACGCCGGAAGAAGAGCACCCGTTCCTGCAAGCTGCACGCCGGTATAAACAAGCAGTGGGAGAAAGGCCGCAACGGCCAGTATTCGGACCGCCAGTTTCCGCCCCGGTTTTCCGTTGGTCAGGCTGTAGATCAAAAGCGACAGGATTTGAAGCACACCGACGGCCAGCATAAAACCGAGCAGTACCAGGAGTACCGCATCAAACCCTACCCCAAAGCCTGTGCTGAGAGAATTGCTTTGAAACAGGATAAAAAAACCTGCCAGGAAAGCCGTTTTCGCCATACGCACGATGCCGTACATCAGGATCAAGCGGGAACTGACCGGTGAAACAAACAGTAAATTGACATCGTTCATGTCGAAAATAACGTCTCCGTTGGCCAGGCCCTTTTGGATGGCAATCACGATAAAAAAAAGGATGAATAGGAACAGGATCCCCTTGAGCCAGACGAGCTCAAGGGAACCAGTCTCGCTTTGCCGTGTAAACAGGGAAAGGATAAAAATCCCGCCAATCCCTGCAATCACAAGCACCCATAACGCTAGCTTCGCAGGTTTCCGCCGAAGCTCCAGCAGAGTATTTTTGGCGCTTTTGGCCAGCAGAAAAACAAGACTGTTCATGGAGTGTCCTCCTGGCTTTTTCCTTCCGTGATGGTGAAATATACGTCTTCAAGGCCTTGACCGGCCGCGAGGTCCGTACGGCGGTAAACGCGCGCGATCCGCCCCTTAACCATGATGTAGGTTACATCCCAGTCTTCTTCCACGCTTTCGATCATATGGGTGCTGACAAGCAGGGCACAGCCGCTGTCCCGCAGCTTAGCAATGACCGCTTTCAGTTCGCGGATCCCATGCGGGTCAAGACCGACCAGCGGTTCATCCATAATGACAGCTTTGGGCTGGGACAGGAGCGCACAGCAGACACTGACCTTTTGCTGCATTCCTTTGGAAAGCTCTTTACCCAGCTTCATTTTTTTATCGTCCAGCTCAAAGCGGCGAAGCAAGGCCTCCCCTTTTTCCTCCCAGGCCTCCAACCGGTACGCTTTAGCAATGAACTCAAGATGTTCCGCCACCGTCAGCATCGGGTACAACACGGGAAACTCCGGCACATACCCCAAAAGCCGTTTCGCCTCCACCGTATGATTCTCATGTCCGTTGATGGTAATAGTACCTTGGAAACGCAGGAGGCCGCAAACAGACTTGATCAGTGTTGATTTGCCCGCGCCGTTGGGGCCGAGCAGTACAGCCAGCTCGCCGCGGCCCACGGACAGATTGATGTTGTCATTGGCCGCCAGCTTGCCGTATTTTTTGGTCATGTTCCGGACGTCAATCATATAAAAATCTCCCTTACTGCGATAGAAATATTATTACCGAAAATGTTGCAGATAACAAAAACGAACCCATTACAAATCTACCTAATGCTTCAAAGTTTTCAGATGGAGCAATATACATGGTAATGAAATTATATATCATAAGGGGAAATAAAATAAGATTAAGAAAACCCTGGATAAAATTTTCTTTTGATTATTAAAAAACCACAAGCTAAAAGCTAAAAAGCTTATGGTTTCTGAGTCCAGGTTCTTATGAAACTGGTAGGTACTGGTGTGGAAATTATCGCAATATTCAACAACTTAATAACTTAAGTACCCGGTACACTCTTTTACGGCCTGAATTAGTTGGGCCTCGTCGGGCATGTAAAACTGTTCCAGGGGCGGACTGCAGGGAACAGGTATATCGGGCGCCGTCACCCTTTTAACCGGGGCCTTGAGGGCGCTGAAAGCTTCCTCGGCCACCAGGGCGCAGAATGGCCGATTTCAAGAGTCCCTTAGCATCAGCCGCAGTCCCGGGCATGACCACTTTCAACCCCGTGCTGTGGGCGGACCAGGCCTCCAGGTTGTGGGAAAAAAAGAGGGTGTATTTAATACACCCCCCCATCCAAAGACGGTTCTAACTCAATCTTGTTGCCATACTATTTAGATACTACTATTATTATCTAAGGTTTTAAGAAAATGCCCCTCCTGGGCGAAACGGTTATACCCGTCTTGCTTCTAATGTGTTTTACCCAAATAAGAGGCTGTCCATTAATATCCTATTCAATATCTTTATCGATTTCTTTTTTCAGTTTATCTCCTTCTGTGCGACCCCGTTTGTAAGTTTCTAAACCAGCTTTGCGTATAACCATTGGTTTATATTTACCATTGTAATCCCTATCAGCTATCAATGAATCTGCCATACCTCTTCTAAACGGATAGCCAAGACCGTCCTCCTCAGCTTTTTTCTTGATTTCATCTCCTTCAAGGCGACCTTGTTTGTAAGCATTTCTAGCAGCATCCTTATGCGGTAAATCAAATGGTATATAACCATCATAATCTTTTCTATCTTCTAACAAAGAATCCGAAACGCCTCTCTTATATATTTCTAATTGACGGCTTGGAATATTTCTTGCCATTTAATTCTCACCATCCTAAATTTGTTTTATTTATTGCACAGCAGAACCGTCTCTATCATTTTTAATAATTAAAACAACAAGAACAATCCCTAGTATGGCTATTGCTATGGCTACTTGTATGGCTTAACTTCCTCAATAATAACCAAGAACCCGATTTCTCTACTCATGTAATTTTACAACTTTCCGCAAACCTAATGATGGTTACCAAAATACCGGATAAAATCAATAATTTTATTAACCTTCTTGCATCACCACCTGTAAAAATTGTATGACATTTCAATTTTTACTTCACGAATATTTTCCTAATTTGATTCTAACACCCACCAATGATCGGAGTTAAATATTTATTATCGATTGCATTAATAGAAAATAACTATAGGTGCCGGGCGTGACACGGGGACGGTTCTTTTGTCACGTTTTTCGTTTTTTCCACGTTCTATTTCCCATCGCGGGCCGTAAAGCAATTTCTTTAATTCCCAGCTTGGCGCCGAATTCTAAAACAAAACTTACTTCCAGGCCTTTATTTTCATAGCCCCTGTATTTTCCGTCCCTTACATTTGTCCAGTGGGCACAGGCAACCGGGCAAGAAAAACAAGCCAGGTCCTTTTCTTTATATTTTTTTTCAAAAACTCTCCGGCCCCTCGTATCCACCCAGTCGTCAAAATATCCACGGGTAAAAATTATGCCCGGGAAGAGCACCGGTTTTGTTGTACGGGTCGGCAACCACTATGCTACCGTAACGTTTAGTGTAACCGAAAGTGCCATCGTTAATGACCTTTTTAAAAGCTTCGTTCATAATTCCGGCGAAACTGCGGCGGTTAGCTACCCGCACTTTACCCGTTCCACGAA
>Ga0334898_1000542_pt1 | contig 57938 bp, 52 predicted proteins | sample GraSluR3_MG_10_FD_207228 | JGI IMG/M metagenome (GOLD analysis project Ga0334898, IMG submission 207228) | Sludge microbial communities from methane-producing bioreactor in Wageningen University, Netherlands - Granular Sludge_3_08-R3 | ecosystem: Engineered > Bioreactor > Anaerobic >... | reverse complement strand
TGTTGTCTGAAATACCTCATGGTTTTGGTTGTGTTCATGATCATTCGTCTGTCAAAGATGATAATGCATATCAATGCATATCTTGATGTATTTTTATGAATCAAATTGGAATTTTGAAATTGCCTCTAGAATCAAGATAAGACTTGCTGCTGCGCAAACCCTCCAGAACAAAATAATTCCCCCACACCCAAGCAGCAAGGTTGCAAGCAGATTAATCAAAACCCCTCCGCTTTGTATGCAAAACGACGAGAGGCTGAGCAGACTCGTTCTCACCTCATCCTTCGCAACCACATTCATTACGTACATGCCCACAACAGAGAGCATCCCGATAAGCAGATAGGTCAGACAAAACAATGCAATGAAAGATTGCCTTGAGAACGTCAGAGTAAGAAAGAACTGCAAGACAAAAACAAGAACAAACAACAAGCAGTATAAAACAACAGCTCTGCAATGACGGAGAAGAAGCTTTCCAAAGAAAGAACCGGTTAAGCTTGCAGCAAACATAAAGGCTGATACCATACCCAGTATCCAAAGCAAGGAATCATCTACAAGCAACGTTTTGAGATATGGTTGCCAATAACTCTCCAAGGAGGCAAGAAGCATTCCTTGCACAATAACACTAAGAGAGAAGTATCCGATGAACGGGGTATCCTGCAACGCCTTTTTCAACAACCCAAGCTGAAGGGAAACACTCTTTGCATGTACCTCATCCATAGAATTTTCCTTGATGACGAAGACCGTCATTATGAGAGTAAGGCAAAGCAAGGCTGCTCTTGTAATCAACATGGGATGGGTCAAGGCAGCTCCTTTCGCCCCTATTTTTAGCAGTACCCCTCCCAGAAGAGATCCTAGGCATAACCCAAGAGCACTGACAACGTCGAGCGAGAATACGAGATTCTCCAAAGTTTCCCCACTTGATCTTCCCTTTTCAATGAACAACGCATCAAGGCTCCCGCTGCCATATGCTCTTCCTAAGCCACAGAAGGCAAAGCCCAAACAAAGCAAAACAATATTCTGTGAAAAAAGAATCATAGTACCAATAAGAGAGAAAAGCAGGCCCAATGCGAAACTAAACTTTCTTCCTTTGGCATCAGCAAAGACACCACTGGGGAGTTCAAAAAACATCACGACAATTGAGTAGATGAAGAGTACAAGACCCAGATAAGATAAGGAAAACCCCTTGCTGGTAATGATCAAGCTCATTGCCGGTAGGCTTACCCCAAGAGCAAGAAAAGAGACAAAAAAGGTTCCTAAAAAAGCTTTATGCTCTAAAGGCGACCAATGAATAGACATAGGCTTCTGTCCCTTCTTTCTTCTCATCGTTCTCAGCGAGAAATCGACGGATCAGCGAATACAGTTCGTCAGCCTGTTCTTTCTCTAGATGCACTACTCCCGAGAGCATATCTGCATTAAAATGTCCTTCCCCATCATGAAAAGAACGTTCTTTGCTGTATAACTCATCATATACCTGCTTATGCATCAGGTTGGTGACCAATCTACGCTTCTCCTTTTCCAAAGAACCGAAACTTACAGTTACTGGACATTTTTTATAATATATTGCTGTAATTCCATGGATAATCTCTTTCCTATCGACCTCAACCAAACAAAGATCCATGAGTTTCAGGACATGGTGTTTTGCACTCGATGGAGTCATTCCTGATTCAGAAGCGATTTGCTTGGCGGTCATAGATCCTTCTCTTTCAAGCATATGGAGTATCTGCTGACGCTTTGGATGCATGTATACCTGCAGTTCCTTATCAGTGGTTAGTGTTATTATCTTCATAACATTTTATATATCATAACATTTATTGTTATGTAAAGAGAAAAATCCAATTACTCTTGTATATTATTTAGACACTTGTTATGATTGCTGACAATGACGTCGATTTGATAGCCTCCCGGCTTGCGGGCGTCACTAAAGAAACTTGCTAAAAGGGGAGCGCAGCAATTTGCACAGTTGAGTTCCTCCTTCCGCAGTTTATAAGGAAGGGCGTAGTATGCTTTCACACGGTTCACACATTTTTACTTCAGAATCAGTAAGCGAAGGACATCCCGATAAGGTCTGTGATCAGATTTCAGATGCAGTTCTTGATGCTTGTCTCGCTCAAGACCCCCATAGCAGGGTAGCCTGTGAGGTCTTTGCAACAACCGATATGGTGGTCGTCGGGGGTGAAATCACCACCAATGCTTCTCTGGATATCGACCAGATAGTACGATCTACTGTAAAGGACATTGGATATACCCAAGACGGTTGTGGTTTCGACTACCGAAGTCTCGAGGTTGTCAACCTCACCAAAACACAGTCAGCAGACATATCACTAGGGGTGACCGCCGATACTTCTCTGTATGGGGAACAAGGAGCAGGAGACCAAGGAATGATGTTTGGCTATGCTTCAAGCGAGACTGCAGAGTTGATGCCCGCTGCGGTTATGTGGGCACACAAGCTGCTCAAAAGAGCGAGTGAGCTAAGAAAAAATGGAGAAGCTTCTTTTCTTCAACCCGATTCCAAGAGCCAGGTATCTCTGAAGTATGAGCAAGGCAAGCCTGTCCATATTGATTCTGTCGTAATCAGTCATCAACACACCGAAGAGGCAGAAAGAAACATCCTTGTTGACTACCTTACCAAGGAAGTCATACATCCTGTTCTTGGTGAGACAGGCTTGTTTGATGATAAAACCAAGATATACATCAATCCTACAGGAAGATTTGTCATTGGTGGTCCGGCAGGCGATACAGGTCTTACCGGCAGAAAGATCATTGTTGACACCTACGGGGGCATGGGTAGACACGGAGGAGGGGCGTTCAGTGGTAAAGATCCTTCAAAAGTTGATCGTAGTGCTGCCTATATGGCGCGCTTTGTAGCAAAAAACCTAGTGGCAAACGGCTATTGTAGTGTTTGTGAAGTTCAGCTTTCCTATGCAATCGGTGTACCATACCCCATATCCATATATGTCGATACTTTTTCTACAGGCATCATGGATGATGAAAAGCTAGAAGATCTAGTGCGGGAGAAATTCAATCTATCTCCTGCAGGTATAATCAGAAGTTTGGGCTTGCTGAAACCCATTTACCAACAAAACATGAACTATGGCCATTTTGGTAAAGAAAATGTACCTTGGGAAGAAGTTATAAAATTGTCTTGACATCAAACCAATAGAAGAAGCTAGGGAATACCTAGCTTCTTTTTTTTTACACTACTGCCTAATATTATTTAGTCAGTAACAAAGAAAGCTGCTGCCCGTGCAAGGGGGCAACAGCTCTAGTATCGGGTATGGAATGTATTAGAGAGTGGTGACTTGCAGTGCTATCGTGGCCTGAAATTCACCAGCGGTTGTGTTCTGGAAATCCTCGTTGCTCACCTCGACGATCAGCTTTCTGCTGTCGAGCATTCTCGACCCATCAGTGCTGGAAGCGACCGTGTAGAAATCCTGGAAAGGAGCAAGCGCCCCTGCAGAAAGCAAGCCTTCACCGCTCTTGTCAGTGTGATACATCCAGTACTTGATAGCTGCAGCTCCGCCACCCTGTCTCTGGAAGCTGACCGGCCTTACAGAAATCTGAAGATTGGCGTTCTCTTTGTTGGTCAGGATGTTGAAGTAGAATTCTGTATCGGTGGCAGCGTTGGCCCCATCAAGAACGACATCCTTCACTGAAAGGATAGCAATATCATCGAAAAACGCGGGAGAGGTAATACGGGTATCTGTTATCTTGGTTGCGATTGACTGGTTGACGGTCATGTTCAACTGCAGAAGTGATGGGGGGGTTGTTGCCGCGAAGGCGAAGCCGGTTACTAGTGTCACAAGTGCGAGTATTGTAAAAATCTTTTTCATGATTGGTTCCTCCGAATCTCTTTGTTTTTGTTATCTTGACTGTATATTAGCAATAGTATGTACATATGTCAACACTTAAGTGTAAAAATATTTTATATTTTTCTAAACCTTTAAAATATATTTATTATTTATTATATTATATACTTTTATATATTTTTTGCTATTACTTTCTTATGACAAATCTAGTGTTTGTATCGATCATTAATCAAATTTCTAACAATAGAAACGCTTCATGTCATGATACATATACCTTATATATGACATATCTATTACTTTGAACAAAGAGGGATTATATCTTGTTATAATTTTACTTGAATTAAATAGACCTAGGCAGCTATATGGAAGTACGAGTTTCTACTTGCATTATTCTCAGTTACACTCTCTCACAAGAAAATATACTGCTTTCATCAACACAAAAAAAGACCTCCCTTTGTACCAGCAACAGGGGGGTCTATTCATGATTGTGTTTACTTTATTTCTGATTCAGAATTCTGATCTGTTTGTATAGACCATCTCCTTCACTCTTGGTTTGGACTCCACCAAAATCATTGAGCGCTGTATGAACCAATCGTCTTTCATATGGGTTCATAGGCTCCAATAGACGGCTCCTTCCACTTCGGCGCACCTGTTCAGCGGTTTTGAAAGCCATCCTTATCAATTGCTCCTCATGGCGCATGCGATAGTTTTCGCTATCGACGATAACTTTCAAATCTGGATCAATTTGCCCTGCATACACATTGGCAAGAAGCTGAATGGCATCCAGATTTTTTCCCTTTCTTCCAATGATGATGCTCGAGTTGTCACTGTCTATATTCAAGCCAAGTTTTCGTTCTTTTCGGAATGAAATAGAAACGCTTCCTTCGTAACCCATCTTATCCAAAATAGTAGCGACAAAGGTCAAGAGTTTGTCTTCCAACTCACTGTTGATAGGTCCTTCAAGTTCAGGTTCCTCATCTCTGTTGGGCATGGAAAAAGATTCTTCTGTCAATTCACTTGGTTCATCAAAGTGGATTCTTATTTTTACATTGCTTTTCTTAAAAAGTCCTTTTCGGACAGGTTCAATAATTTCTACATCGAAATCTTCACGTTCGATGTGCAGTTCTTCTATTGCCTTGGCAATAGCTTCCTGCTCGCTACGTCCTTCGAATTCTTTCATCATATATGGCTTCTCCGTTCGAAAGGGGTATCACCCCTTTCACAGTAAAATTCTTATTTTCGTTTCCTTCCCTTTGGTCCTGGAAACTGTTGGACATTCGAGGCTGCTTCTGTTGCCGCTTCAAGCCGTTTCTTCTTGTTGGTATGCAACTGCTGCAGAATAGACAGCGCGTTCATTACAGACCAATAGAGAATCAAACCAGAAGGTGCATTGTAGAGCACAAAGAAGAACATGATCGGCATACCATAGGTCATGAACTTCATCATGCTCTGTTGACTTCCTGCAGTAGAGGCATTCTGGGTAATTTTCATTGAGTATATCATACTTACAGTATAAATAATTGGCAAAAGATGGAGTTGATTACCCAAGAACGGCAAGTTGAAGGGGAAGGTAAAGACAGAGTCCGGTCTGGAAAGATCGGGAATCCAACCTGGAATGAACATGGCACCCCTCAGTTCAAAGTGCTTGTTCAACAATCCATAGAAGGCAATAAGGATGGGGAATTGCAAAAGCATCGGTAGACATCCGCCCATCGGATTTATCTTTTCCTTCTTGTAGAGTGCTGCCATTTCCTCGTTCTGCTTGGTAGGATTGTCAGGATATTTCTCTTTGATTTCGGCCATCATTGGTGAAAGAGAGGCCATTTTTGCTGTAGACTCCATACCCTTTTTGGATATTGGGTAAAGAGCAAGCTTCAACAAGAAGGTGAGAATGATGATGCCAACACCATAGTTGGGAATGATCCTATACAGCAGGTTCAGGATGGTTTTCAGTATTGTCTCAAGCCAGCCAAGCCAGGAACTGCTATCCAAGGCGTGTTGAAGCTGCAGATTTGAAACCCCAAAACTATTAAGGGAAGCGTCATCGTACATAGCCATATCACCCTGGAGCTGAGGTCCGGCATAGAATCGGAACGTATCAGTTTGCATTGCACTGCGGATCAAGGGTCTTGAGAAGTATATGCTCGATTGTAGGGGAAGACCGTTATCTGATACTTCTCTGAGACTGATGGCATAATTTGTTGCATCGGGAATTGCAATCATGGAAAAATACTTACCAACCAAGGCAACCCATGATACATGTTTGGATGTTGAGTATGCACCATTACTCAATTTGACCTGTGTCTTCTTTGATGCTCCGTCTTCCCTGATATAGAAACGACGATAATTGTAATTATTGTCCAATGAGGCGAAGGAAGGTCCAATTTGAGGTTCGAAGGCAAGCGTATAGGCAAAGTTGTCAAAGGCAAGAGGAACTGCTTTATTTACGCTGTTTTTAGTTTCAACATCGATTTGGAAAAGATAATCCCTGTCACCAAACGTGTATGTCTTGGTAATGGTAAATGGCTCTTTGGGTGTTTTTCCATCATCTGAAAGCAAGGCAAATTCCTGGGTGAAAATAACCTTGTTGCCGCTGATTTGGTATCGGAAATTTGCGTCGATAGGATTTGTTTTATCATTACCGGCATACAGCAGGAATGCGTCGTTTGATTTGTCATCCTTGAAGAGCAGTTCAACAGGCTCCCCATTGTCGAGATGTCTTCTTAACCTGAAAGAAGAGACAGCAGCACCGTTGGGATTGAATTCAACAATGAAATACTCTGTGGAAAAAGTAAAAGGAGCATTGCTTCCTTCCTTGCCAACCGAAACCAACGATCCAGGTAGGTTGCTATTCCATGCTATGTTCGAAGATATTTGTGATATTGCCGCGGGCTCCAGATTTGCAGCAGAGGCAATTCCTGTTGTTGTTCCCTGCGTTTGAGTCTGGGTAACAGGAGGGGGCTCTACAACTGGAGTAAAGAATGTGGTTTGAATGGTCATTCCTATGGTAATGACCAAAACGGATAGTACAATGGCTAGAATGGTATTTTTATCCATATCTACTCCTGAATAATGGGTTGTGTTGAGAGGTCTATCACAGGAAAGATAAGCATGAACAACGATGCTGCAACAACAGGAGTATGATGTGATTATAATATCTTATGGCTGGAGAAAAACTCCAGCCTTTTCACAGAGGGAGAGTAGTTGTTTTTTTTGGAATGCATGATCTAAAACCTTTCCTGGATACGCGATAAACGCAAAATCGTAACCGGGGATCATCCGAGGCTTTTCATTTCGCCAGATTTCCTTGATCTGCCTACGAATACGGTTTCGCTGGACAGCATTTCCATAATGACGAATAGGTATTACCACAATTCTATCATAGGCTAGGTCATTCTGGCTGACTATAAGTTTTAAGCCACGGCAGGAAAAACTCCTACCTGTTTTAAAAATTCGGTCTATCTCCGGTTTACGTTTTACGATTTCCTTTTTAGAAAGGCTTTTTCTCATCACATACTGACAGCTTATGTCTGCCTTTAGCTCTTCTGCGGGCCAGTACAAGGCGACCGCCCTTTGTTGCCATACGAGCCCTGAATCCGAACTTTCTATTTCTCTTAACTTTGCTGGGCTGGTAAGTTCTTTTTCCTTTGTAACTCATGAGATATCTCCAATTTTACATCGCTTAACGCGGATATTTTCTAGATTAGCGGAGGATACTCCTCCGAGTGGTGCAGTATATATACCAACTTTAGTTACGTCAAGTAACTAGGCACTGAGCATCTGGATACTTTTTAAGCCTAAAGATGGATATTTCTTGTTAATCAAAGCAAGTATTTTTTTCTGTTGCATCAGTGCAATCTGAGCCCAAGAAGGATGATCGGCCCGAAGAACCAATGTGCTATGTTTTATCTCCACTATTTTTACATGAGGATACAGGCGATTTCCAATAATCTTTTGCCATTCAAATCCAATCGCCGCACTTGGATTGTCAGGTCTAATATTCAGGTTTCTCAGCACGATGTCAAGGACCTCTTTGGCTTCTAGAGGTTCTCCTGTCTTGCAAAGTCTAGGTTTTTTATCCTTCATCTGCAATAAACCTTCCCTCATGCACAGTATATACCAAGGAACCTTCTTCTGCCATAGTGCTGAAATAGTGTTCATCTGGAAGAAATGTGTAAAATGCCTGACAATAAGCTTCTATCAAGTGAAGAAAAGATTCTCTTTTTTGATGATCCAGTTCAAGCAAAACATCATCTACCAATATCAAAGGACGTTTACCCGTTTTCTTTTCATAAAAAGCCATTTGGGCTGTTCTGAAAAGCAAAGAGGCCAATCGTAATTGTCCTGTTGATCCTGTTTGTGAAAAATTTTGAGTTCCTTCCATGACAATGAAACGATCTCTATGCACACCACTGCTCGTTGTCTGCAACGCAAAATCTCGTTCACGTGTTTTTTCCAAGTATTGAATTACTTCATCCTGCGTTGCACAAGCATTCCAGGAGGGTGAATACTCAATATGGACGCAAAGATCTGTCTGAGAGACTTTTTGATACATTTGCGGGAAAATCTGATCAAACTCGTATATTGCTTTTGTCCTTTCATTTTGGATTGCCATACCATAACGTGCTAATTGTTGATCATAGATGGGAAGTAGTTCTTGTCTGTTTTCCTTGATTGCGAGGTTTCGTTGACGAAGTATTATTCTGTATCTCCTAAGATCGTCAAAGAAGAGCGGATTGTACATGCTCATGGTCTGATCAAAAAATCTTCTTCGCTGTTCAGGTTCTCCTTTTACGAAAAAAATATCGTCATGACTGAAAACTATGCAGGGAATGTTGTATATAAGCTCTTTTCTGTCCCTAATTTCTCTTCCATCCAGATAGACCGTTCTTTTTGAATCTTTGTACTCCAATACCAAGCTGTGCTTTTGCAACGAGTCATCTTCGTATATACCTTCAAGCTTGAAGGCTTTTTCCGATTTGCATAGCAAATCTTTTAACTGGTTCGTACGAAAAGAAGATCCGTAACAGAGTGTATAAATAGCCTCAAGAAGATTTGTCTTTCCCTGACCATTGGGACCAATGAGGAATACCTGTCGATTGTCGACAGGTATTCTTTCACTTGTTAGATTTCTGAATTTATTTGTCCAAAGCTGTATAAAACGCATTAGGCATTCGGCTGCATAGGCATGATGATATGATAGTAATCTCTGTTGCTTTCTGGTTTTACTGTCATAGCTTTTGTAGGTTCAGTAAAGTTGATTGAAAAGTATTCACCTTCCATGACCTTCAATGGATTGAGCATGTAGGTATAATTTAAAGAAATCTTGCTTTCTGGACCTTCATACTGGCAAGCGATGATTTCCTTGGCTTCTCCAACTTCACTTTCATCACTGGTCAACAAAACACCAGCTTCGCTGATATCAAGGAAAATTCTTTTTGCCTTGTTTTCAACCAAGAGAGATACACGCTTCAAAGCATCAAGCATATCACCGATGCGCATTGTGCAGCAATATGTCTGAGAATCAGGAATTACGCGACGATAGTTAGGATATTGTCCCTTGATCAAGGTTGTATAGAATAATCTCTGGCCGATTTTTGCAAATAGCAGGTTTTCACTTACAGAAAGCTCCATGACACCTTCATCTGTGGATAATTTTCTCAACTCAGTGAAGAACTTCGGAGGTATGATGATAGGAGAAAACATAGGAAGTTCTTCTTCAAACGTTCTTTCTACAATTGAAAGTCTCCTTCCATCAGTAGCAATCATATTCATGCCGCTTGTGTTACGTTCAAGGTACAGGCCACAGAGAAAATGGCGTGTTTCATCTTCGCTGACTGCGAATATGGTGTGGCTTGCCATGTCCGAGAAAGCTTTTTGACTGATGGTGAAAAAGGGAGAAGAAGGTGATTCTTCCATATCGGGAAATTCATCAGCACTGATATTTCTGAGTTTAAAATCAATGTGTTCTTTTTCTGGTTTGATGGAAAACGTTCCATTGGTTGCATCGAATTCAACATTACCGTCAGGTAGAGAGCGAAGGATATTCAGAAGTTTTTCACAAAACACCAACGTTTTGCCTTCTTGCAACGTTTGTACAGCAATTTCTGTAATGAAGCCGATTTTCTGATCGGTTGCCTTGATGATAAGACGATCTGAATATGTCTCAAGGTATACGTTGGAGGTAATGGATAATGAGTTCCTTTGACTGGTGAAATCAGTGGAATATATGATCTCAGTGAGGATGCTTTCTTTGTTGCAGACGAATTTCATATTGTTACTCCTAGATTATTATAAAAAATAGTAATAATAGTAATAATAGCACATTTTTTGTGGATAACTCTCTAAATTCTTCCATAATAGCCTCTTAATTTTTGCTATCTTGTGGATAACTTTTTGAGTTGTCCACATTTCTTCCACAAGCAAAAAGGCTCTATCCACAGATAACGCGAGTTATCCACAAGCTATCCAGTGGTTATCCACAAGAAAAAATTACTTATTACTTGTTAAGTCCCTCTTTAATTTGATAACGGTATTGGCAAACGATTCATCTCCTTTCATAAGCGATTCTATGCGGTCATAGGCATGCATGACGGTAGTGTGGTCACGTCCTCCGAATTCAGTTCCTATCTCTGTTGTTGAAAACTCTGTAATTTCCCTTGAGAGATACATTGCTATCTGCCGTGGCTGAATCAAGGACTTGTTTTTCTTCTTTCCCTTGATCTCAAAACTACTGACATTGAAGTATTCCCCAACAACCTTGATGATGGTATCGATGGAGAGCGTTTGGTTTGAGTTTGCAGCCAATGAAGGAAGGATGCCGAGCAATTCCTTTGCTTTATCAAAAGAGATTTCTTGACCGAGCAGTTCGCTGTAGGCCACCAGTTTCGTTAATGAAGATTCAAGGTCTCGAACGTTGGTACAAACGTTTGTGGCTATGTAGTTGAGAATCTCATCACTCATGGAAGCTTTTCTTTCTATGAGTTTTTTCTTTAATATAGCCATTCTCGTCTCATAGTTCGGTGGTTGCAGATCGACATTCAATCCTCTTTCAAATCGAGAACTAAGTCTATCTGTGATATTTTTCAATTCACTTATCGGTCGGTCACAGGTGAAGACCATCTGTTTTTTTGATTCATACAGATTATTGAAGGTATGGAAAAGTTCCTCCTGGGTGCTGTCTTTTCCTTGCAGGAAATGAATGTCATCTATAAGCAGTACATCAACTTTTCTGAATTTATTTTTAAACTGTTGTGTTTTTTGCGAACCAATGGATTCTATGAATTCATTGGTAAACATTTCTGCTGTGACATACATGACTTTCAATTCAGGCGTGTTCGATATGATATGATTGCCGATAGATGAAAGAAGGTGAGTTTTCCCTAACCCTACTCCTCCATAAATAAGGCAAGGATTGTAACTTACGCCGGGGTTTTTTGCGATAGCGAGACTGGCGTTGAAAGCGAAAGCGGAGTTGTCCCCTATGACGAAATTATTGAATTCATAGGATGGATTGAGATTGCTTTCCGCTTTCATGCGTAGAGCTTTTTGTTCAGAAACCTGTACCTTTGGTTGCAATACAACTTGTGTCTTGGTTTCTTTCTGTTCAGCGATAGGTTTTTGGGGACTGCTGATTTGTTCAATTTGTGAACGGGGTACGACAACAAATTCGACAGAGAGGTCCTCCCCTGTCAATTCACTGAGCGTATTGATGATCAAATCCCTGTAACGGGCTATTACTGTATCAAGAATAAATTGACTGGCCCCTGCCAAAACAACTTTTCTATCTCCTGATTTCAGATACGCGATACGATTAAACCAGGTCATGTATTCTTGTTCCGGCAACGTATCTTTTATGCGAGAGGCTGTCTCTTGCCAGAACTCAAAATAGGTATTGTGTGTGTCACTCATGAGCACATATTACCCTGTAGGTCATGGCGGTGCAAGTATTGTGGCTAGACCTCTTGTTGTATATTGATATATCTATATATTTAAAGAAATAATAAATTATTAAGATTTCCGTAACCAGCTTGCAACTACTTTCTGTTTTTGGTATAATTGGTAAGGATTGGCGAATGAATTTTTTTATTATTACATAAGGATATAACGAATGAGTGAAGGGAGCTTTGTCAAAGGAACGTTCCTACCGTCCCTGCATCAGGATGGTGCTGTGATGGCGGGAGCTTCTCATGGCTATTCTGCTGGGAGTATTCAGGTTCTCAAGGGTCTTGAGGCCGTTAGAAAACGACCCGGTATGTACATAGGATCGACGGGTATAGAGGGTTTGCATCATCTTGTATACGAGGTGGTTGATAATAGCATCGATGAAGCAATGGCGGGTTATTGCTCGGAAATACAGGTGTTTCTTGACCTTGATGAACAGGGAAGAGAGGTTTGTACCGTAGAGGATAATGGTCGTGGTATTCCCGTTGATATGCATCCTACCGAAAAGAAGAGCTCTCTTGAGATTGCTCTTACTCAATTGCATGCAGGTGGAAAGTTTGATAAGAATTCCTACAAGGTTTCCGGAGGATTGCATGGAGTAGGTGTTTCCTGTGTGAACGCTCTTTCTGTGTGGATGGAGGTAACCATATATCGTGATGGCGGTATTTACCGGCAGCGTTACAGCTGTGGTCTTCCTCAAACAGAAGTGGAGCGCATCGGTGATACTGATAGAAGTGGGACGGTGGTAAGCTTTATTCCTGATTATTCGATCATGGAACAGAATGCATTCAGCTATGAGGTGCTCACGAACCGATTTAGGGAACTTTCCTTTCTCAATAAGGGGATATCCATTTCTCTTGTTGACAACAGGGCTGAACAACAGCGTAAACAATCTTTTCACAGTGAAGGTGGTATCGCTAGTTACGTAAGTTATCTGAACGAGTACAAGCGTGTCCTCATAGATCCCCCTATATCCATTGAAGGAGAGCGGGACACTATTAAAGTTGAAATTGCTTTGCAGTACAATGACAAATATGATGAGAAGGTCATCTCTTTTGTAAATAATATTAACACCCGTGAAGGGGGAACCCATCTAACTGGTTTTAGAACTGGTTTGAGCAGGGTTGTCAACGCTCAGTTGCAAAAGAATACCAAACTGCTGAAGAAGTATGAGGAAAAGCTTGAACAGAGCGATATTTCTGAAGGGCTGACAGCAGTTGTTTCGGTCAAAGTGCCTGAGCCTCAGTTTGAAGGCCAGACAAAAATGAAGTTGGGCAACTCTGCAGTCACCGGTGTTGTGTTCTCCATGGTGTATGAGAAGCTGGGTAATTATTTTGATGAGTTTCCTGCCCATGCCGAGGTTATACTTGAGAAAATCATCAACGCAGCGCTTGGACGTATTGCAGCAAGAAAAGCACGTGAGCAAATTCGCAAGAAGAGTGAAGGTGGCGGACTTCCTGGAAAGCTGGCAGATTGTTCTGAGAAGGATCCTGCGAAGTGTGAAGTCTTCATTGTCGAGGGTGACTCTGCAGGTGGATCGGCAAAGCAAGGACGTGACAGGAAGTTCCAGGCGATTCTCCCTCTTTGGGGAAAGATGCTCAATGTGGAAAAGGCCCAGGAATTCAAAGTGCTTGGAAACGACAAGCTTCAGCCTGTTATTTCATCAATCGGTGCCGGTATTACACGATACAACAACATGGGAAAGGACGAGGGTCTTGATAGCGATGTGACCTTTGACATTTCCAAGGCACGGTACCATAAGATCATCATCATGGCAGACGCCGATGTGGATGGATCACATATCCGAACCCTTTTGCTAACGTTCTTCTTTAGATACATGCGGCCTTTGATAGAAGCTGGATACGTCTATTTTGCCATGCCCCCCTTGTATAAGATCACAATCGGGAAGAAGGTGGAATATGCCTATGATGAAGAGGCTCGTGTAAAAATTTTGCAAGAGAATAACGTCACAGATGCTTCAAAGATTGGAATTCAACGATATAAAGGTTTGGGAGAGATGAATCCAGATCAGCTTTGGGAGACAACAATGAATCCTGAAACCCGTCTCATCAGCCAGATTACATTGGATGATGCCGAGGAAGCCGACAGGGTTTTCTCAATGCTCATGGGAGAGGAAGTTGAACCCAGAAGAGCGTTCATTGACGCGAATGCTGTCTATGTATCGAATTTGGATGTCTAGGAAAGGATAGAATCGTGGAAGAAATAAACGAAAGCAGGACGATTGCTGTTGACGTGTCCAAGGAGATGCGTACTTCGTATCTCAATTATGCCATGTCCGTCATTGTCAGCCGGGCACTGCCTGATGTACGCGATGGGTTGAAGCCGGTACACAGAAGAATCCTCTATGATATGCATGAAATGGGTCTTAGATCCAATTCTTCATATAAGAAATGTGCTCGTATCGTAGGAGATGTACTTGGTAAGTACCATCCTCATGGTGATGGTTCTGTATATGATGCTTTGGTACGACTGGCACAGGATTTTTCACTGCGCTACCCGGTGGTCAATCCCCAGGGTAACTTTGGGTCCATAGACGGTGATCCTGCGGCGGCAATGCGATATACCGAAGCAAAGATGAGCCGCATCGGTGAAGAGATGTTGCAGGACATCCAGAAGGAAACGGTCGATTTTGGACCAAACTATGATGATTCGATGCAGGAGCCCTTGGTTCTTCCTGCTTCATTTCCTTTTCTTCTGGCAAATGGAAGCAGCGGTATTGCTGTTGGTATGGCTACCAATATGGCTCCTCATAATCTTCAGGAGATTTGTGACGCCATCGGAGCAGTGATAGAAAATCCCGATATTACCATTGATGAGTTGATGGAACATATCAAGGGGCCTGATTTTCCTTCCGGCGCTGTTATTTGTGGTATGAGGGGTATTAAGGATGCTTTTACAACAGGTAGAGGCAAGATTATCATGCGTTCTGTCTATGAGATTGAGACTTCAGAACGCTCACATGACCAGATAGTATTCACCGAGATTCCGTACCAGGTAAACAAGGCAGACTTGGTCAAAAAGATTGATGATCTGCGAAAAGATGGTTCTATTGGAATGATCAGTGTGGTCAGAGATGAGTCCGACCGTAATGGTATCAGGATTGTGGTCGAGCTGAAAATGGGTTCTGAGCCCATGGTTGTTCTGAATCAATTGTTTGCCAGAACAGCGTTGCAAACCAATTTCAACGTAAATAACTTGGCTCTGGTTGATGGAAAACCACAATTGCTCACACTCAAGGAGATGCTTGTCTATTACATCCAACATAGACAGGACGTGGTTACCAGAAGAACCAGATATGATTTGAGAAAAGCGCAAGAGCGGGCACATATCCTTAGGGGCTTGAAGATTGGTTTGGATAATATCGATGAGGTTATCCAGATCATCAAGGATTCTGCAGATAATGCCATGGCGGCTGAACGATTGGTCAATCGATTTGGGTTGGATCAAATCCAGGCGCAAGCAATTATCGATATGAAGCTTGGACGACTCAGTCATCTTGAGACATCCAAGATCCTTGAGGAATTGGGTGAACTCGAACAAAAGATTGCCTACTACCATGAGTTGCTTGCTGATGAACAAAAAATTCTGGACGTGGTGCACAGTGAGGTTAAGGCGCTTACTGCAACGCTTGCTGCTAAAGACAGGAGAAGGACGAAAATTCTTCGTGAAGAGCTTGGCCAATCTACCGATGCTGATTTCATCAAGGTTGAGGATGTCGTTGTTCTGATAAGCAACAAGGGTTTTGTCAAACGTATTCCTACCCAAGAGTATGATGCTCATGGCAGGGCCGGTAAAGGGACGAGAACCACCAAGTTGCAGGATGGGGATTTTGTTGATCATATGTTTGTGGCCTCTACCCATGAGTACGTGATGTTTGTCACCAACGCAGGTAAGGCTTACTATACGAAGGTTTTTGATATTCCTGAAGCAAGTAAGACGGCCAAGGGAACCAGTATCAAGAACATCCTGCAGTTGGAAACTACAGAAAAGATAACCTCGATCATTAACTTCAAAGAGTTTTCGGATGATCAGTATCTGATGATGGCTACCCGCAATGGTGTTGTGAAAAAGGTCTCTTTGCAAAACTTCGTCAACGCGAAAGTCAGAGGTATCAGGGCTCTCTTCCTTGATGAGGGCGATGAGCTGCTCAGTTGTGATTTTGTTCAGGATGGGGACGAGGTCATGCTCATTACCAAGAACGGGCGAGGCTTGCGCTTCAGGCAAGAAGATGTACGAGCAATGGGTCGAGCCAGCCGAGGTGTTCGTGGTATTCGCTTGATTAATGACGACCAGGTAGCCGGTTTGTTGAAGGTGGACAATAGCAAGCGTATTCTCATGATTACAGAGAATGGACAAGGCAAACAGGTTACTTTTGATAGTTTCTCGGTACATGGTCGTGCAACACAGGGACAGAAGATATATCGTCTTGGAGGAAAGGCAACGTATATTGTTGGTGTCTTGAGTGTGGACAACAGTAATGACGTGGTGTGTGTTACTCTTATGGGACAGACACTGAGGGTTCATGTGGATGCTATTTCAGTGCAAGGAAGAAATGCTGCTGGAGTAAAAGTGGTTAGCATGAAGTTTGCGAAAGATTCCATCGTTGCAATAGCTTCAACCGAAAAGGATGAGGAAGAGGAAGTAGAAATTCCAGAAGTTCCCACCGGTGAGGAAGAGGTGCTTGAAGAAGATGATGAGCAAGATGATATTGTCGTAGAGGATGATGAAGAGGAATCTGAGGCTCCGGAGAACGAATAAAACATTTGTTAAGTAATAATTTTGAGGTCGATTCCACCCGGAAACGACCTCATTTTTTATGCTAAAAGGAGCTGTTTTTTCTACGCAAATCTGTACTTATAAATAGAAACATACAGGCAAAAACCTTTAACTGGGGCCCTCAGATGCAGTTTTTTGGGTAATTTGAAATACTAAAAAAATCAATTGTGAAAAACCAAGGGGTATGTGTTTCACGTGAAACACGAAGTATAAAAAAAGCGTCTCACGAGAATGTTTCACGTGAAACGCTTATAAGGCGAAATGAATAATTTTTAGAGATCAGGAGTGTTAACTACAGTAAGGTTTGGATCAACAAAATTTCTGAGATAGCGTTCAACCCCGCCCTTGAGCGTCATCTGCGACATTGGGCAGCCAGCACAAGCCCCAACAAGCTTTACAGAAACAGTGGTGCCTTCCAAACTAACAAATTCGATATCTCCACCATCATTCTGTAATGCAGGTCTAATATCTTCTATTGCCTTTTTAACTTTATCTTCCATATAAGAATCCTCCATAGGTTTCTTGAAGATACAATAGAGGGTGAGAAGGGTCAAGGAGTTGACCTTTTTAGGTGACATAAGAGTAATAATTACGTATAGTTACTACTATGAGTGCACAAACAATATTGTTTTTGAACCAAAAAGGAGGGGTCGGAAAAACCACCTCTGCAGTAAACTTAGGAGCATCGCTGGCTCAGAAAGGGTACAAGGTCCTCTTGATCGATCTTGATGCTCAAGGGAATCTCACCAGTGCTACGTCAATTGACCCAAGAAAACCAGGTATATATGAAGTCATTGCACAACAATGTACTGTTGCACAAGCTGTACAACAGACTCCTGTGAATAACCTTTCAGCAATAGCAAGCAATATAAATATGGCTGGTTTGAATATTGAATTGGTCCAGGAAGAACGAAGAGAGTTTTTTCTTGCAGAAGCTTTAAAGGGTATAGAAGCACAGTGGGATTACATTCTAGCCGACTGCCCGCCTTCCTTGGGTCTGGTTACTGTAAATGCGATGGTATGGGCAAAGAAAGTCATCATACCCATGCAATGTGAATATTTCGCCATGGAAGGCTTGAATCTTTTAATGCGAACGGTAGGAAATATGAAAAAATCCCTCAACCCCGATCTTGACGTATTGGGGATACTGTTCACCATGTACAGCAAACGTACGAAGCTTGCAAATGAAGTTGTTGAAGATATTACTACATATTTCGATCAACTAGTGTTCAAGACAAAAGTGCCAAGAAATATTCGTATTGCAGAAGCACCTTCCCATGGATTGCCAATCAATGTATATGACGCTTCAAGCAGTGGATCAAAAGCCTATAAAGCTTTGGCAGAGGAGGTTATCGAACGTGTCGCAAGAAGCCAGTAAAAAACATGGACTAGGAAAAGGCATCGGATCCTTGATGCAGGATTATTCTTTTGATTCGGTATTGGATTCGGCTCTCGGTCTTTCATCGGAAAAAAATGAAACTGTAAAAGGACAGCAAGTTTTGGAAGTGGAGGTCTCTAACCTGAGGGCCAACCCTAATCAGCCAAGAAAAGAGTTCAATCAAGAATCGTTGGGGGAACTCGCAGAATCAATTAAGAAAGAAGGTATCCTTCAGCCTATCTTGGTAGAGGAGATTGCTCCCAAACAGTATAGCATAATTGCCGGTGAACGCCGATTCAGAGCAGCAAAACTTGCTGGTTTGAAGACAGTTCCTGTTTTGGTTAAAGATTTTACCCAGATGCAAAGGCTCGAAGTGTCCCTTATAGAGAACATTCAAAGAGAAAACCTAAACCCAATTGAAGAAGCAAAGGCATACGCATACCTCATTCAAGAAGCCGGTATTACACAAGAAGAACTTGCACAGAGAATGGGAAAGAACCGTTCGACCATAAGCAATAGTATTCGCTTGTTGCAGCTTAGTTCTTCAATGCAGCAGGAGCTCTTGAAAGGAAAGTTCTCAGCAGGTCAAGCACGTGCGATATTATCTGTAGTAAACCCTGCTGATCGGGAAATCTTATATCGTACAGTCTTGGAGAAAGAGCTTTCCGTGCGGGCGACAGAGCAACTTGCTGCACAGTTCAATATGGGTAAACGGGTTGCCTATCAAAAAAAGAAACGAGCAAAGAAAAGCTTGTCGAAGTCTCCCGATGTCCTTGCAGTTGAAGATAAATTTCTTCATGTTGTAGGCTCTCAGGTGGAAGTAAAAGGATCTCTTCATAAAGGAAAGCTTGAAATACCTTTTACCAGTAGTGATGAATTGGAACGAATATTTCAGTTGCTGGCCCCAGATCAGGAACTGTTCGAAGTTTGAATCGTAAGGAGAACGTATGGCACAGAAACCATCACAAGACGGATTGTACGCAGTACTGCATACTAGCAAGGGTGATATCACATTATTCTTGGAACACAAAAAAACACCAATGACTGTGGCAAATTTTGTAGGCCTTGCTGAAGGTACGTTGAACATACATGGAAAAAACAAGCCATTCTATAATAAGCTTACTTTCCATCGTGTTATTGAGAATTTCATGATCCAGGGTGGATGTCCGAAAGGAACCGGAACAGGTGGACCAGGGTATACCTTTCCTGATGAGTTTGACGACAGCTTGAAGCATACACAGCCGGGAGTGCTTTCCATGGCGAACGCAGGACCAGGAACAAACGGTAGTCAATTTTTCATCACCCATGTTGCAACACCATGGTTGGATGGGAAACACTCTGTGTTTGGGCATGTTGTCGAGGGACAGGATGTGGTTAATGCTATAGCCCAAGGAGACTCTCTGAACGAAGTTGAAATAATTCGTGTTGGGGATGATGCCCAAGCGTTTGAAGTAACACGAGACGCTTTTACCAAATATGTGGTTGAGGCAGAAGAGAACAATAATAAGAAGAAAGCAAAAGATAATGCGGCTCTTGAAGCAGAACTAAAAAACCGTTGGCCTGATGCAATTATTACAAAGAGTGGTCTTAGGTATGTAGTGAAGAAAGCAGGTGATGGAAAGAAAACTCCATCCAACGGACAAAAGGTAACGGTACATTATACCGGATCCTTGATGGATGGCAGGGTGTTTGACAGTTCTGTAAGGCGAGGAACACCAGCTGACTTTGCAATTGGCGAGGTAATTGAAGGATGGAATGAGGCATTGGTAACTATGACGGCAGGAGAACAGAGAACCTTGATCATTCCCCCAGAGTTGGGATATGGAACGATGGGTTACCCCGGTGTCATTCCCCCCAATGCGTACCTCATCTTTGATGTTGAGTTGATAAAGTTTTAATTGATCAAGAGAGGAGATGTCTGTGAAAGCAAAGGATATACAGTATGTTTGCAGTCAATGTGGACGATCTGAGAACAAATGGCTAGGTCGATGTCCTGACTGTGGAAGCTGGAATACCTTTGAGGAGGAAGCTGTAAAGAAAAACTCCGATACAAAGCGAGCTGTGATCAGTACGGCAACAAAACCGATTTCTCTTGAGGACGTTGTCATTGATCCACAATTCCGTTTTGAGACAGGCATTTCAGAACTGGATCGTGTCCTTGGTGGAGGAGTCATGAAAGGCTCCTCCGTTCTCTTAGGAGGAGAACCGGGGATAGGGAAATCAACCTTGATGCTTCAGGTGTTGGAGAAATGTTCTCACTCCAGGAGGGTCTTGTATGTCTCCGGAGAGGAGTCTCCAACACAAGTCAAGCTCAGGGCTCAAAGGCTTGGGTTGAATCTCAAGCGCATAGACATCTTTTGCGATACTCGACTTGAAGTCCTGAATGAACTTTTACAATCGGCGGCTGTGGATGTCGTTGTTGTTGATTCATTACAGACGCTTACTAGCGAAGATATTCCCTCACCTGCCGGATCTGTCAATCAGATTCGAGCCTGTTCCACTTTGTTGGTAGGGCTTTGCAAGCAACTTGGGATTAGTTTGTTCCTTGTCGGACATGTCACCAAGGAAGGATTACTGGCAGGTCCAAAAGTTATCGAGCACTTGGTGGATACCGTGCTTTATTTTGAGCAGGTTTCCAGTGGTGTGAGATTGGTAAGGGCAGCGAAAAACAGATTTGGATCTGTTGACGAAATTGGAATATTTTCTATGCATGAGAAAGGCCTTAGTGCAGTATCGAATCCTTCCTCTTTCTTTATCACCGATCGCAGCGGTACAAGTATTCCCCCGGGTATTGCGTATACAGCGGTTATTGAGGGGAGTCGTACGTTTTTAGTGGAAATACAAGCACTCACCACCAGTGCAAAAAACGGAGTATCTCGTATTTATTCCGACCGTATCGATTCAGCACGGGTGACGAGAGTCGCGGCCATTCTCGAGCGCCATGCACAACTGAGGCTCAGCGACCAGGATATCTATATCAATGTTGCCGGAGGGATGAAACTCAGCGAAGTTTCCATCGAGTTGCCTTTAGCGTTGGCTCTCTTTTCAGCCTTGTCATCCAAGAGCCTTCCTGACGGTTTGATCAGTTATGGGGAGTTGAGTCTTGCAGGTGAAGTCAGGAATGTTAGCTTTCCTGACAAACGAGAAAAAGCTGCCAAGGAGCTTGGATTCAAACGATCGATCGTACCTCGTGCAAGTACCCATACCTCCTTGGTTCAACATGCTTGCTCTACAATTAAAGAAGCCCTACATGTGTGTGCTACGATGCAATAAGATATAAAGTAAGGAAAGCTTACTTAATAAATAGTATTATATAAATCTATAATAGGGAAAAAAATGGGTACTAAAAACAAGCTTGACGGTCCTGTAAAAGGGTACTCTATCAATGGTCTTCCCTTTACTACAATTGGAAGCGGTCCCAAGCCCTTGATTGTATTCGAAGGATTAACCTTCGAAAACAAGCCACAACCGGCTGCAATGGTCAAGATGTATGCATTTCTTGAGAAGGAATACACCATCTACAGCGTACTAAGAAGACCTCAAATGCCCAAAAACTATACATTGGATGACATGGCAAACGACTATGCTTCTATGATTGAGCAGGAGTTTGAAAGTCCTGTGGATATCATCGGTATTTCAACCGGAGGGTCGATTGCTCTACACTTTGCCTCTCTGCATCCTCAGTTGGTGCGTCGCTTGGTCATACACTCAAGCGCATATAAGCTGAACGACAAGGCCAAGCAAATGCAGCTGAATGTTGCAATGTGTGCGATGAACGGAAAATGGCGAAAAGCATGGAAACTACTCATTGCCACCTGTTTCCCCCAGGACGGATATCTCTCTTTTCTGTCCAAGCCGTTGATTCACCTCAGTGCCTTTCTTCTTTCTATACACCATCCAAAGGATGCAAATGATTTGGTAGTAACGGTAAAAGCAGAGGATACACATGATTTTCTTGACCAGTTGGGAGAAATTACTTGTCCGACACTTGTTGCTGGAGGAGTGGACGACTATTTCTACAGTCCTGAGCTATTCGAAAAGACAGCCAATGGAATTCCAAATGCAAAACTATGTCTCTATGAAAAGATGGGACATCCTGCCAGCGGCAAACAGTTTAGGATGGATGTATCGAGGTTCCTTCTAGACGCATAATTCTTTATCTACCGTGGTGAAGGTTTGTATACTAGTGAAACCCTGAGACAGTCAGAAAGTTGTACAATTACTGCATAGAAAACCCCCCAAGGTTTCTTGAGGGGTTTTATAATTCCAGGCAGAAATTTCTCTATCTATACCATTGGAGGGTATCATGCACCTGCAATACTTAACAGCACGGGAAACGCTACGAAGGTTCCTATCGAGGATCCTAGGCTGGTGAAGAAAAAAACGATCAAGATATGGAGCACACGATTGCGGTACCATCCCTTGAGGCTGGCAGCATCGTTGCTCAGATGTTCAAAATCTTGTACGAGAGGTTTTCTCAACGTCGCTTGCAGAAGACCGCTGACCATACCTACCCCGATGCCAGGGTGAAGACTGGTAAACGGTGCTGCTATGATGCTTACCAATGCGTTTAGCGGATGCGCTAGAGAGATGAGAGCTCCCACTGCAGTGAAAGACATGTTCACTCCCAACCAGTAGCCGAACATCTTGATTCCTTCTTGTTGACCGAGGTTAAAAAAACCGTGTATAAGAATCGAGACGATGATCACTGGTATTGCCCATGCAAGAATCTTACCGCCTTTGCCGGGTTTTGGGATGGTTGTAATATCGCTCAGGTCAGTCGAAAGAGAGCCTTTCTCAATTTCTTGGAGTGTCTTGATGACCCCCCCTTGGTGACCAGCCCCGATAACGGCAAGCTTCTTATCCCCTGGGGCAAGATAGATGCTGGTAGCCAAGTATCTGTCACGTTCATCGATAAGGACCTCTTTGACAGAAGGAAGCTCTTTTGCCATTTCGTCCATCATGTTTTGCATGACATCGGCTTTTTTCAGATCTTCAAGCTCTTCAGCCGTAATCTTCTCATTGCTTAACGCGGCACTGATGATGGTGGCTATGAGCTTCATCTTGTTCCAAAGATTTGAAAGTCGCCAAGCTCTGGTAAACGTTATCTGGATTTCCCTGTCGCAAAGAGAATAGGGAATTTCTTTTTCTTTTGCCAGTCTTGCAGCACTGAGTATTTCTTCTCCCGGAGCACTCCCTGATTGGTCTCCCATACGTTTCTGGAAGGAAGCAAGCGCCATATTGGCAAGCAGGAGAAATCCTTTTTTCTCCTTGAGGACTTTCTTTATATCCATCTTTGACCAGGAGTCTTGATCCTGCCGGTTCTTCATGCGCCCATCATCAAGTTCAAGACAGATATGGTCTGGTTGTTCTTCTTCAATGACAGCGGCTACCTCATCCACGCTTTCCTTGGAAACATGGGCTGTGCCGACCAACAGAACCTGACGGCCGTCAGCGAACGTGAGGCGGTGGAAGGTATCACTTATTTTTTCATCAATCATGCTGACAACTATACTGAAGGAAGAGACGATAAACAAGAGAATTTGACAGTCGTTGGTGAATCATATATGGTTTGCTCACATGGAAACAATCTGGTATCTGGTAAGACTTGCCTTGGCTTTGGTGTTTGGAATGATTTTTGCACGCGTTCTCGGCGTCACACGGTTTAGACGGGTAAGTGCGTATTCCCAAACGCTGCTTGTTTGGTTGCTGCTTTTTTTCATGGGAGTGAATACCGGAGGCATCGAAGGAATCGAGGCACAGTTTCTTTCCATAGGAAAAACAGCATTGCTGATAACCCTTGCCTCTTTAGCAGGGACAATTATTACTGCTTTAGCTTTTTCCTTTCTCTTAAACCCAAGTGCAAGAAACGAACAGATCGCCATAGCAAAGAGAAAGGAGCAAAGTCTTCTGAGACGAATCTGGGATATTGTAAAGGAACCGTTGTTCTTGGTCTCAATTGTTGTATTGGGGGTTCTCCTTCGCCTGTACACGCCAATGTTTGTATGGTTTAGGAGTTCCTTGGTTACGTATTTGCTCTATACGTTGCTCTTCTTTGTAGGTATGGGAATGGTCCATCGACAGATCAGTTTCAGGGGGGTGCTTTCTGATCGTTCTCTCTTTCTGCTTCCCCTCTATACTATCTTGGGAACATATCTAGGAGCTTTGTTTGCCCCGTTGTTCATCCCCTACACCTTGAAAGAAGTAATGGGCATGCTCAGTGGTTTTGGATGGTACTCCCTTTCTGGAATATTAATCAGCGATCTTGGGTTTCCTGTTCTTGGGTCTATATCCTTTTTGTCAAACCTGCTCAGGGAAAGTTTCTCTTTCTTCCTGATTCCTCTTTTTGGAAGAATGGGAAAAAGATTTTATCCGCCTGCTGTCTGTAGTTCAGGAGCAACGAGCATGGATGTTACCTTGGTGTTGCTCTCTTCTCATTTTGGAAGCAGGACCATGGTGGGTTCCATCTATCATGGGGTTATCATGAGCTTGGTTGCTCCTCTCTTGATTCCTCTCTTTTTCTAGTTGGATATCCATATCTGGGCTATGATGGTGAGTGCATTTTCCTTTATCAAGCGAAGATGGACACGATTGGGATCGGCAATAAGGTGAGGAATGTATTGCTTGATTTCTTCAAAGGTTCTAGGGGGAGCAAATTGTGAAACGGTATACGTTCCGATTCCAATTTGGTATGCTGAATCGACTTTTGGCAGTTCAAGAGCCTGTTCGACAGCTGACCGTGTTGCCTCGTCGGGACTTTCTTGCACTCCGCAAAAGAGAGGTTGCAGTGTTGAAGAGAGCGCTATACAGAGCTCCGTTCCTACATCTTGCTTGTCGAGAAAGGCAAGCATCTCTTGGTATGTTTGTTCTGTAGTAGAGACGGCAATCTCGGCTTCTTGATACGCAATTTCTTGATTAAGGTGGACTTTCATGGGAGACACTGTAGCAGAATGAAAACATACGGTAAAGTAGAGCAATTTACGTATTGCATATTGCGTCGCAAAGGTTTGAAGAATGTGACGATGAGAGTCGATGAAGAGGGCCTGGTGAAAATAAGCGCTCCTTACAATGTCCCGACGACGCAGATAGAGAATATTCTTGTAAGCAACAAAGACAAGCTGGTTTCTGCAGTTGAAAAAAGGAAACAAGCACAACATACCTATACTCAAGGCGATGTGTTTCTCTTTGAGGGAGAGCCTTATGTTTTGACGTTTCGCAAGGGTTATCAATACCGCATTTCAGTTGAAGACAAGCAACTTGCAGTCACCTACTTTGGACCTGAGCCGGATACGAATATCGTTTCTCAGTTGGTTAAGCAAGCCTATGCGGTTCATGCGATGTATCGTATCAAGAAGATGTTGCCTCCGTTGGCCAAAACCCTTGGCCTGCCAACCCCCACGTTTCGTGTACGTGATTCAAAGAAGCGTTGGGGCAGTTGTTCCTCAGATGGAAAGTTGAGTTTTTCGTTGCGTACTCAGATGCTCAATGATGAGCAACTCACCTTTCTGATTCTTCATGAGCTTGCCCACTTGATACATTTCGATCATTCATCTGACTTCCATGCGTTGCTCAGATCCCATATGCCCAATTATAAAGATGTTGAAAAGGAACTCTTTACTCTTGAGCGGCAAGGTGTGTTTGTATTATGAGCTCTTCTGTATCTTGAGTGGACAACACAAAGAATAAGAATTACATTGTAGAGACTAATGTATAGGAGAGCTATGATATGAAACCTGATTTGTTGGCTGATGGTGTCTTTCGTGTTGCAGCGAAAGTCGGGAGCCGGGAGCTGTTTGAAGGTATATGGCCGATCCCTGACGGGGTAATGCTCAATACGTACGTGGTCAAGGGAAGTGAGAAAACAGCCTTGATCGATTTGGTCAAGGATTGGGATGGGGCTCTTGACGCCGTCAATGAGCAGCTTGATGCTCTGTCTGTTGGAGAAGGGAAGCTTGATTATATAATTATCAATCATATGGAGCCAGACCATACCGGAGCTATGCAGCAAGTGATTGCAGCGTATCCAAAAGTGCAGATCCTATGTTCAGAGAAGGCGGTTCCTTTAATCAAGCATTTTTATAAGATAGAGAAGAATGTTCGTTCTGTGAAGGACGGAGAAACCCTTTGCTTGGGAGATAAGACCCTGAAGTTCTTCATGACTCCAAATATTCACTGGCCTGAGACGATGATGACCTACCTAGAGGAGGATGAAGTCCTCTTCAGTTGTGATGCATTTGGTTCTTTTGGACGGTATGAAGGATGTTTTGATGATGAACTTACCAGCGAGGAACAAGAGAAACTGATAAGTGAAACAGAGCGTTATTATGCTAATATTGTCTCTTCCTTTTCTACCTTTGTACTGAGGGGAATAACGAAACTTGCCAATGTTCCTCTCAAGGTTGTGGCACCCAGTCATGGGGTGGTCTGGAGAAAGGACCCTCTGAAAGTAGTGCAATGGTATCAGAAGCTTGCGTCCTACATGCAGGGGCCTAGGGAGAAAGAAGTTGCGGTTGTCTGGTCAAGTATGTACGGCAATACAGAAGCTCTGCTTCAATCAATTGTTGACGGATTGAAAAGTGAAGGCCTTCCTGTGCACGTTCTACAGATTCCTCAGACGCATGAATCCTTTGTCCTTGAGAAGGTGTGGAGGAGTGAAGGGCTGGTCATTGGCATGCCGACCTATGAGTACAAGATGTTCCCTCCCATGTATCACGTGCTTGATATCTTGGAAAGAAGCCATGTGGTGGGAAGGAAGACGCTTCGTTTTGGTTCGTTCGGTTGGTCTGGAGGAGCTCAGAAACAATTCGATGAGTTTTCTACTGCGATGAAGCTCGACTGCAGAGGGGTTGTTGAATACCAAGGATCTCCGACTGAGGAAGATAAGAAAAAGGCCTATGATCTTGCAAAGGCACTGGCTAAGGAAATCAAGGGTTGAACATTGGAAAAAGGAGCTCGAAAAGAGCTCCTTTTTCAATCAGTACAAAAATTATAACCAACGCTTCCTTATTCTATGATTGAAAGAAGATGCCGGGTGAAGCCACTGATTCGCTCAACTGAAGAAATGCTGAGCCTCTCCTTGATTGAGTGTACATCGTACATATCCGGGCCGAAGGAAACTGAATCCATCCCTGGAATCTTACTGTTAATGATACCACACTCAAGACCTGCGTGAATTGCTGTAATCTTTGGTTTCTTACCAGCGTACTGCTCATAAGCCTGAGCACAGAACCCTGTCAAGGGTGAGTTCGGATTAGGCGTCCAGGAAGGATAGGCTCCTTCAAGCTTGGTTTGTGCACCACTGAGGTTGAATATGCTGCAAAATCTCTTGGCAATATCATCGCGAGCGGAAAGAATTGAAGAACGATGACTTGAGACTACTTTAAATCCATCTTCCTCAAGACGAAGGATTGCAAGGTTGGAAGAGGTTTCAACGATACCCGGGATGCTCAAGCTCATCGCGTCCACGCCGTGAGGCGCACAATAGATTGCGGTAAAGAAACGTTTGCTGGTCTCTTGGTCAACCGCCATCTTGGGAAGAGGGACTTCTGTTAGGGTAAGCTGAACGTCCTTGTCACTGAGGGCATACTCTGAGCGAAGAACCTGCTGTGTTTGTGAAACAAGGGCCTTCAATTTTTCTTTCTCGTTGGCTTCTACGGCTAAGCCTACGGTACAGACAGATGGAATTACATTTCGCTTGGTCCCTCCTTCTGCTTTGAAAACCATGAAAGAGGAAACGTCCCTCAAGGCGCGTGCCGCCACTTTTATGGCGTTGGCTCGTTGTTTGTGGATTTCTCCCCCACTGTGTCCGCCGAGCATGCCGTTGGCCGTGAGTATGAAAGCTTGATAGGAGGAAGGAACACTCTGCCAATTCACTTTTTGCGAGACATTTACTTCAATGCCTCCTGCACAGCCGATGTAAAGTACACCTTCCTCTTCACTGTCGAGGTTGATCATCAAGCGACTTTGCACGTATTTAGGTTCAATGTTGAATGCTCCGGTCAAACCTGTTTCTTCACTTACGGTGAATATTGCTTCAAGAGGACCATGTTTGCACTCCTTGTCGGCAAGGATATCCATGGCAATGGCTATGGCAATACCGTTATCGCCTCCTAATGTCGTTCCATTGGCCTTGAGAAGATCTCCCTCCCGTACCAGCTCGATAGGATCCTTTGTAAAGTCGTGAGTACTTCCTTCTTCCTTGACACAGACCATGTCCATGTGTCCTTGCAATGCAACAGAAGGTCTCTTTTCATAGCCCGGGTAGGCCTTCTTGCGTATGATTACATTGCCGATGACATCAACAAGAGCTTCAAGCTCATGTTCTTTAGCAAAGCGCAAAAGATATTGGCGAACGCCTTCCTCATTTCCTGATTCTCGAGGAATATCTGAAAGCTCCGAAAAATAGTTCCAAAGTGCTTGAGCCTTGAGGCCCTTGACGGCATCTTGCATGCGTAACGCTCCTTGTTTTTGTTATAAAATTCAGGCAAATCGATCCCTGATCAAGTTTCCATCGACGAATAGCCCCTTCATTTGCAGGTTTTCATCCAATACGACAATGTCGGCTTTATAACCGGGAACCAACATCCCTTGTTTGCTGAAGTTGTAGATGCGGGCCGGGTTGGCAGCACTCATCTGACTTGCTTGTTGCAGAGGAATCTCCCATTCGACGACATTCCTCAATCCTTGCAGCATGGTCAGGCCGCTGCCGACAAAGAGGTCAGGATTGTCGACACTGACGAAAGCCCCGTCCGAACCCATGGTAACTTCTACACCGTTTGCTTTCATAACCCCGGTCCTCTGTTTGGTAGGTTTGAGGGAATCGGTGATCATGACGATATTATCAAGAGGTTTTTCCCGTAAAAGCATTTTGATTAACTCAGGATGGACGTGGATACCGTCACAAATCACCTCGCACTGCATCTCTCGTTGAATGAGAATGGCTCCCACTGTTCCCGGGTTTCTGTGATGCAGTCGGCTCATGGCGTTGAAGAAGTGGGTTGAATGGAAAATACCACATTGCATACCTTCCATGATGTTCTCATAGGTGGCATCGGTGTGACCTGCAAGCAGGACGATGTTTCTTTCTCGAGCCAACAATGCCAATTCACGCATATGCTTCAGCTCCGGTGCCACTGTCATGCACAGCACTTTCCCTTGTCCTGCATCAATGAGTTGGTTGAAAACATCAAGGTTGACTGGAAGAACCCCCTCTGGATTTTGGGCATTGACCCGGACCATGGAGATGAAAGGCCCTTCAAGGTTGACGCCCATTATCTTGGCACCCTGTTCTTTTCCCATCGCCTCAACAATGGCCTTGGTGCTATTGATCATAATGTCAAGTTTATCTGTGTATACTGTTGGCATGAATGCACTGACGCCAAAATCGGCTAGACGTTCACTCATGCTGAGAATGGAGGAAGCTTTACAATCTTCAGTGCCAAAACCACCTATCCCATGTATATGAGAATCAATGAAGCCTGGCATGATGAAGGAGCCTTGTACATCAATCATGACGGTGTCGGGGGGGAAGTTTTTTTCCTCCAGCCGCCGCATGTTGAAGATATCTCCGATTTCTCCTCTTTCATCGATATACAGTGCGCAATTCTTAAGCTTTGCGTAACCGGTAACAACAGTGCCATTGGTGAGAACAGTTCGTAGGCTCATAGCAGCATGTCTCCTTACGTCAACTATACGAGCTTACGAGTAAGAGGTCAATTAAGGTTTGTCAGGTCGTTCATCCATGTTCCTCTTCTGATCCTGTAGAGTCCAAAGAAAACCTTGGTGAGTTCTTCCAACCCAATAAGAAGATAGAGCTCATGAATTTGCAGTTTCAGAAGCATGGAACCGATGAAAGCCAAGGGGACGCCGACAGCCCAGACACCAAACGTCTCGATGAACATTGAGTAGCGGGTGTCGCCTCCACTGCGAAGAATACCTACAATGATGACCATGTTGATGCTCTTTATCGGCATCAGCAGAGCATGAATATACAAACAGTATATGGCCAACTGTTTCACTTGATCTGATATGTTGAAGAATCCTGCGAAGACAGGGGCTATGAAAAACTCAAAGCCGCCCATTGTAAGACCAACCAAAAAAGAGGTGATAATAAACCTTCTTGCATACAGTCTGGCAAGTTCTTGCTGTTTTTCGCCAATCTTTACCCCAATCATGATCAAGCTTGCATTTCCCACGCCCATCATGGCGACAAAAAAGAGGTTCCCTACCGATTCAGCGACATTGATTGCCGCAATCGCCTCGATTCCCATTCGGCTGTAGGCAATCTTGTAAGTCGTCATTCCAAGAGCCCAGAATATTTCGTTCAGAATGACCGGTAAACTGGTTGGGATGATGCGAAGCAGGAATTGCTTGTTCCATCGGAAAGCTTCTCTACTCTTCAATGCAATGACAGGATGACGGCGATAGACAATCCAGAGCAGAATCGACACCTCCAAAAAGCGGCTGATGGCGGTCGCGATGGCAGCACCCTGTACTCCAAGCTCAGGAAAAGGCCCGATTCCAAAAATCAGCAGATAGTTACCTAAAGCATTAAAAGAAAGGGAAAAAAGTGCTACCAAAAGGGGGATCTTCGCTTGACCGATCACTCGCAGTGCGGTCGCCAGTATTTGGCTTATCGCACTGAATAGGTAGCTTATGGCAACAATCTCAAGATAAGAGACGCCAATCTCCACCACCTGAGACTCGGTGGTGAAAATATGCATGATCTGTCTAGGTAGCAGCAACGAGGCGAGAGAGCATAACGCAGCGCCCACCCCTGCAATCGTCAATGATAGACCAAGTACTTTTTGGATGTTGGTTTTATTCTTGGCTCCCCAGAATTGGGAGAGGAATATCGCCGAACTGCTGGAGACTCCAAAGAAGAGAAGGCTGATGAGAAAAAACATTTGGTTTGCCAGGGCAACAGCGGCAATGCTCGCCTCTCCGAGCTGACCGATCATCAACGTATCAACAAAGGAGAGGGAGTTATTCAACAGGCTTTGGAATACGACAGGAAGGGCTATGGAAATCATCTTTCCATAAAAACCTCTCGATTCAGAATGTATCCTAGTCACGCTTTTTACCGTCTTGCGAGAAGGATTCTCGCCAAGTCCTTTCTGTGAGCTTTCTCCAAGGCCTCAAGAACCAAGGGGCGGTTTTCTCTTTTGTTGTACTGCAACAGTGCCCGTTGCAGGTGTCTCTCTCTTCCTTTGGGGACGTGGATGGGGGCAAACCGCTTGCCCGGCCGAGGATCCATGCCAGTATAGTACATACAGGTAGAGACTGTCCCGGGGGTTGGGTAAAATTCTTGCACTTGGTCAGGGACAAATCGTGTTTTATGCAAGTATAAAGCCAAGGTGATTGCATCGTCCATGGTGGATTGTGGATGCGCCGCAATAAAATAAGGTATGAGGTACTGTTTTTTGCCGGCTTTTTCTGTTGTTTCTTGGTAGAGGTCGCAAAATGCATCAAAGAGATTGGCGGAGGGTTTGCCCATTGCATCGAGTACCGCCTCGCTTACATGCTCAGGGGCAACCTTGAGCTGTCCGCTGACGTTGTGCCTGACCAAATGATTCATAAATTGATTTCTTGTCTTTTCATCACAGGCCTCAAGCAGATAGTCGTAGCGGATTCCGCTTCTGATGAAGACTTTCTTGACTTTGGGAATAGACTCCAAGGATTCAAGCAAATCGAGATATCGCTGGTGGTAGTCTTTGAGGTTGGGACATGGTTTTGGCCAAAGACACTGTTTTGTACTGCAGGGTCCGTAGGTTTTTTGCCGATCACAAGCAAGGCCCTGGAAGTTTGCCGTAGGACCTCCAAGGTCATGAATATAGCCCTTGAATGCAGGGTGTGCAGCCATTCTTTTTGCTTCTTTAACCAAGGACTCCTTACTCCTTGTCTGGATCATCCGTCCTTGGTGGCTGGTAATGGCACAGAAGCTGCAAGCTCCAAAGCAGCCCCTGTTGCTCGTCAGGGAAAATTGGACCTCCTTCAGAGCGGGAACGCCTCCATCCTTTTCATAGTCAGGGTGGGCGTCGAGGGTGAAGGGAAGCGAGTACAGCTGGTCAAACTCCTGTTCATTCAGGATGGACGCGGGAGGGTTTTGTACCACGAAGCGTTGCATGCATCGTTGTACGAGACGCTTACCCATGATGGAATTTTCCTCAAGCATCTGCATTTGGAAAGAAGTTGCATACGCCTTCTTTCCCTCCTCGGTAGGGGTGTTGGATTTCTTATCCCGATCGCTCACCTCCTCAAAGGAAGGTAGGACCACGGTAGGCAACTTCTCTTTCAGCTCTTCAAAACGGGAACAGGATGTTGCATACACTGTTCCTTTGATATCGGTCATGGTTTGAATCGATTCCCCTTTTGCGAGTCTGTCTACGATCTCGAGGGTCTGCCGTTCTCCCATTCCATAGACAAGCAAGTCTGCTTTGGCGTCAAGGATGATCGGCTTGCGTACTTTGTCCGACCAATAATCATAGTGGCTGAGCCTTCGCAACGAAGCTTCCAGGCCCCCGATGATAATCGGAACATCCTTTCCATACGCTTCTCTTGCTTTGGCCGTATAGACAAGAGTAGGACGATCTGGTCTCAGTCCAGCCTTGCCTCCGGGACTGTATTCGTCCTCGCTTCGGATTTTTAGATTGGAGGTGTAATGGCTTACCATGCTGTCGATATTCCCGCCGCTGATCATGCAACAAAGACGTGGTTTTCCCATTTTGAGAAAATCTTTTGTTGAGTTCCAGTTAGGTTGTGCGATAATACCCACACGATATCCATATTCTTCAAGCAGACGTGACAACAAGGCTGTGCCGAAGGAAGGATGGTCGACATAAGCATCAGAGCTGATAAAGGCGATATCGATGTGGTCCCAGGACCTTGCACGTAAATCTTCTTGTGTAGTAGGAAGAAACGCTGAGCGGGGGGCATATGTTTTCACATCGCCATGATATGGGATTGGCTCTCTACTGTAAATAGCCTGTTGCTTTGGAATAAGGAGACACTTTGTGCAAGACAAGGAACTTTTTGTAATACTAAACCCCCACGCGGCAAAAGGCAAAGCGAAGAGACAGAGGCGGCTGATAGAAGAATGTCTCTCTGCTGAAGGGCATACGGTTATACTTGTTGAAACGGAAAAAGATGAGGGAGCACAGCAGCTGGCCTACCAAGCTACCTGTGAAAAGAGGAGCATCATCATTGCTGCAGGAGGAGATGGGACGGTCAACGAGGTGGTCAATGGAATCTTGAAGGCAATCTCGAAACGAGAAATCGCCTGTCCCTCGCTTGGAGTAATCCCGATTGGAAGAGGCAATGATTTTGCTTGGGGCATGGGGATTGCCAAGGATGTGAAGCGGGCTTGTCGATTAATTCTATCAGGAACGAGCCGCCTCATCGACGTAGGAGTCTCCTATGGAGGGCTTTATCCGGAAGGCCGGTACTTTGTGAACGGTCAAGGAGTGGGTTTTGAGCCGTTGGTCAACTTCCTTGCCAGTGATTTCAAGCATGTGTCAGGGACGCTCAGTTATGTTTTCGCTCTTATCAGAATTCTGATTCATTATCCAGAGCCGTATTCGGTTGATCTAGAACTGGATGACAAGGTTGTACAGATAAAGACGCAACAGCTCTCAATTTGCAACGGTCGACGAATGGGTTCAGCGTTTCTCATGGGTCCTGACGCTCTCTTTGACGATGGGTACTTTGATGTGGTGTATGCCAACACTCCGGTGCCGGCGGCAAAACTTGTTCCTTTAGCGCTCTGTTTTTTTAAAGGTAGTCAAGTAAAGAAGAAGGAATTCAGTGTTAAGCGAGTGAAGCGAATCAAGATGACAAGTCATGATAATCCAATGCCTATCCATGTGGATGGGGAGGAGATTAGTCAAGGTTGCATGGAGTTTTCGACCCGAATTATTGAATCAATTCTTCCTGTATATTGTCCAAAGTTGTAGTTATTTCCCAAAGCATGTCTAGAGGGTGGCATGATGAAGGGCCAATGTATGAAATTGATGGTTTTCTTAATAATTCCCCCTTTTCTTTTGGCCTACAATTAGCTATTTTATATATGATTATGATGAACAATTGATTTGGGAATGTTCGATTTTTAAAAAATTCGTGTGTTTCTAGAACTTGGCGTGAATGCGATTGACTTCTCTGAAAAGAGAGTATATCTTTAAAAATGCGCGTCTTATGTAGTTTTTCCAGTGTTACCTGTTAAGTAAGGAGTTCCCAATTTGATAAAGGATATGGTGCCGTTCGTACATTTTTATGATCAAGATTTTGTCGATATGTATGACAGGTCCTGGGTATGGATTGACGAACTATGGAAAAGCGGGTCCGATACCAATGGTATGTCTGGGTCGTATCTTTCCTATCCCGGCCAGGCAACCTTCAATCAGTATCTTTCCTGTTTCTCATCCCTGTTTCTGGTGTACAGCAACCAGAATAATTCTCCGTTTTCTCAGCTTGATTTTTTCTATCAGAAACAAGAAGCAAACGGGGCAATTCGAGCTGAATATTCCATAGAGGATGGAAACCCTGTTTTTACTGCTGGTAATCCAGAGGGGGTCTCCCCTGCTCTGTTTGCTTATGTTGAACATGGGTTTTATCATAAAATCGGAAACAAGAAACGTTTGAAAGAGGTTGTTCCCATTCTTGAGAAGCATTTCTCTTGGATTCAGGCAACCTTCCAGAAGCCCAACGGGTTGTTCTCAGTTCCAATAGAAGCATGTCAAAGTGGAAATATTCCACGAGAAAAAGTTTACTATCCCTTGGATTTCAATGCACAGTTGGCAGTGAATGCTTTGTATATGTCAGCCATAGGGGATATTCTCAATGACAAGGAATTAAGCTTTAGGTATAAGCGGCTCTATTTCTCGCTGAAAACAAGAATCAACAGCTTGATGTACGATCCAGAGACCCGGTTCTATTATGATTTGGATATAAAGGAAAACCGGATTCTCAATAAGTTCATAGGTGCCTATTGGACGATGCTTGCCGAGATTCCCAATGATGAACGAGCTGCGTACATGCTTGAGTACCTGAAAGACCCAAACGAGTTCGGGACCGACAATCCTTTTCCTGGTGTGCCTGTTTCCTCTTCCTTTTTCAGTGAAGAAGGCAATGGCCATTGCGGGGGTGTGCTCTCGGTGAACACCTTCATGGTCATCAAGGGCCTTGAGAAGTATCAGCAGTTTATCTTTGCACGAGAGTGTGCAATCAGGCATATGTATTTTCTTCTCGACACCCTGCATCCCGATTCAGAGACGCTTGGTGATGTCTGGGAAGCGTACCTGCCCAACAAGGAAGGTTTTTCAAAGACCACGGAAATCGAGGGTTTTCCTAGAAAGCGCCTGATGCCGTACGCAGGTCTTGTAACCATAACTTTGATGATAGAAAATATCGTCGGTCTTGATATCTCCCTTCCCCGAAAGACGGTGAATTGGATGATGCCTACCTTGGAAGCAATGGGTATCGAACAGCTCTCGCTGAAACGGAACATGGTCACCATCTTGAGCAATAAGACCGATCGTGGATGGGAGATTCGCCTTGAGAGCGAGAAGCTCTACTATTTCACCATTGAGATACTGGGGGAAAACAAGAAGAAAACCCTTCCCATTCCTTCAGGAAAATGCTCGATGTTGATCGACAAGTTGTAAGCTATGGCTTGGCTTGGTAAACTCTTTGGAGGGACCTTCGGATTTATGTTCGGTGGTCCCTTGGGGATGATTGCAGGAATCGCCTTCGGCCATATGTTTGATAAGGCGGGAGATGTTGGTTCTCAGTCACAGTACAGCAGATCCGCAACAAGTTATACAACGCTTGACCGTGAACAGATGCTCTTCTTTGTCGGTGCATTCTCAATGCTTGCCCGAATTGCCTCTGCCGACGGCTCTGTTTCTGCAAACGAAAGACAGAAAGTATTAGAGTTCATTCGACATGATCTTCGTCTTGGCCCTCGTGAGGAAGACGCAGCACTGAAAGTGTTTGATGCTGCGCTTACCGGTGGTGGTACGTTTGACCAGTTTGCAGCGCAATTCTACCAGAATTTCAGCCATGCTCCCAATATCCTTCAGTTGATGGTCGATATCTTCTACCGTGTTGCTGCCGCCGACGGGCAGATCAATCGCAGTGAAGAGGAGCTGATCAGGCGAGGCGCGAGAATATTCAGACTTCCCGACAGCTTTGTAGAGATGCTCTGCAACCGGTATGGAGGATGTCAGGATGCCAGTGAGAAAGCGTACGCAACGCTTAATCTCTCTCGCTCGGCAACAGATGAAGAAGTCAAAAGAGCATTTAGAAAACTGAGCATTGAGTTCCATCCCGATACGCTTGCAGCAAAGGGTATGGGAGAGGAGTTCCTTCCTCATGCAACGAAGAAGTTCAGAGAAATCCAGCAAGCATATGAAGAAATCAAGAAAGAGAGGGGCTTGCGATAGCACTGCCCTCCTGATGATTTAAAAAGAAACTCTTCCCCGCATTGATCGGGCTAGAGTGACTCTGTCTGCGTATTCAAGGTCCCCCCCGATCGGAAGGCCGCTCGCTAGGCGGGTGATTGAAAGCTCAGGATGATCTCTGAGGATGTGTCTGATGTAGAGGGCTGTGGTATCGCCTTCTTCTGTTGGGTTGGTGGCGATGATGATCTCTGAGAACGCTCCTGTATCAATTCGTCTGAGCATCTTTGCAAAAGAGAGGCTTTCTGGTCCTATGCCATCGAGTGGACTGATGGCCCCACCTAGTACATGATACAAGCCTGTGTAAGCTCCACTGGCTTGCACAGTGATGACATCCTGAGGATGTTCAACAATACAAAGTTGGCTTTTGTCCCTGGACGGGTCGCTGCAGATCGGACAGGGGTCGGTCTCGGTAAAGCTTCCACACTCAGAACAAGGAAAAATTATGTCCTGTATGGTTGCAATCGCTTGGGCAAGATTCTGATTGTAGGTCTTGTCCGTTTTGATGAGATGATAGGCCAGACGGGAAGCGCTTTTTGGGCCTATGCCCGGGAGCCGGGATAAGTTTTGTATCAAGGTGTCCAGTGCAGTCATATCAGGCCTGTGGATTGAAGGAGCCAAAGGGGGAGGCAAACTTCATACCCTCACTCTGGATTCTCTGCTGTATTTTGGCACTTGCATCATTGAAGGCGCTGGTAAGCAACACTTCAAGGGTTCTGATATCTTCTGGATCAACGATATCCTTATCAATATGCATGCTGGTTACCACAAATTTACCATTGATGGTAACTTCAACCATTCCTGCTCCGGCACTGCCGGTGGCGGTGATAGTCACAAGCATATCCTGCATCTTTTTGACATTCTCCTGAATGTCTTTCATGTTCTTGAGTAATTCAAAGGGGTTCATATCCATACGAAAAATCCTCGCTTGGTCTTATTATGTGTGTGACACCACCTGGCCTCTGAATACAGAGGCAATCTTGGAGATGACAGGGTCGTCAACAGAAGGGGTGTCTTGTTTCTCTTGCTCTGTACAGTGGAAATGAAGAGGTCCTGTAAAGCCTGTTGTTTCTTGGATCAGGGCCTTGAACTTTGCTTCATTCTCGACAGCCTTGTTTTGGCAGAAAGCAGTCGAGAAGGTAAGATGCAAAGAGCCATCCTTGTTCTCTACCTCGACAATCGCCTGTGCAACCTGCGAAAGCAGGGGAGCTGAGGAGAGCTTGCCCACCAGATGAGGTATGTCACTCTTCTCAAAAGGCTTTGGCTGCTTTGCAACCATCTCTTCCTTCTGTGGTTTCTTCTCTTCTACAATGACTTTCGGTTGAGGTTCTTTTGGTTCTGAAGGGATGAACGTTTTTTGCACCTCAAGCTTTTTGGGAGGAAGTTTGACAGACCCTGAAAGAAGTTGCTCTCGTAATGTCTCGATTTTTTTCACCAAAGTCTTTGGTGAGGCAAGTGAGGGCAAATCTGCAAGCTTGGCAATAAACAACTCCAGTTCAAAGCGTGGGTTGAGAGAATATCGGACATCCCTGTACAGCCTAAGCAGAAACTCCAAGGCCGCCTCGAGCTGCTCTTGGGTGTATGCACTGCGTACATCAAGGGGAATTCGATCTGATTGAAGCCCTAGGATTGCATCTTCCACGATGTTGACCTTGATAAAGAGCAAGCTTCTGAAAAACTGGGTAAAATCCTTGATGCATTGCTCAACAGATACTCCCTGAAGTAGAAGATCTTGTAATAAGAGCAAGGCTTTATCAGTTCTCTCGTCCAATAATTGCTTTATGATCAGCACAATCTGGTCTATGCCCACAAGGCCCAGCTTGTTGCTGATTTTCTCCATGGTGATATGCCCTTGTGAAAAGGATACTACCTGATCAAAGAGCGTGTATGCGTCACGCATGGAGCCTGTGCTTTCCTTTGCTATCCAAAAAAGAGCATCATCATCTGCTTCTACGGATAAATCAACGGCTGCATCCTTGAGACAGCCCTTGATGGTTTCAAGATCAATCAGTTGAAAATGGAACTGCTGACAGCGAGACCGTATGGTTGCCGGAACCTTCTGTAGTTCGGTTGTGGCGAAGACGAAGATGACATAGGAAGGAGGTTCTTCGATGGTCTTGAGCAGGGCGTTGAATGCACTGGTGGAGAGCATGTGCACTTCATCTATGATATAAATCTTGTATTTGCTGGTTTGGGGAGGAAACAGGACTTCATCCTTGATCTGGCGTACATCATTGACGCTGGTATTGCTGGCACCATCAATTTCGATGACGTCAACACTGTTTCCCCGGGTAATTTCCTTGCAGTTTGGGCAGACCCCACAGGGTGTGGCGGTAGGCCCCTGTTCACAGTTCAAGGCTCTTGCAAGGATACGGGCAGAAGAAGTCTTGCCGACACCTCTAGGGCCACTGAACAGATACGCATGGGCGATTCTACCCTGCTCTATTGCATGTTTTATGGTGGATACCACGAACTCCTGTCCCACAAGACTGTCAAAGTTTTGTGGTCGTTTCCTGGTAGCAGTTACTTCATATGCCATGAAAGCTCCCTTAGCGAACGTACTGGGTGAGTATACCATACTTTGGATGCAAGGGGTAGCAAGAGCTCTTCTTGGGCTCGGTGTTTTGTATTGCCTGTTTGAGAAAAAGCTTGTCATATTGGAGGATGAGTTCTAGAATTCATATCATCACACATCTTGGTTGGACTTGCAAAATGAATTGAAAGGAATGCTGTATGTCCGAACGTTGGAAAGACCATTGTAAAACATTGATAGAACTACTGCCGGATGGAGTCTTTTTTTGTGATAAGCTGGGAAGAATTCTCTATGCCAATAAAGTGTTTACATCACTTCTTGGGCCTGTAGAAATGCTTGGGCCAGCTCTTATGGCAGCGGTGAGCATAGACGATTCAATACAGATTGAGTCTTTTTTACAAAGGTTGCTACAGCACTCCAACCCAAATGATGTGATGCAGGTGAGAATGCAAGGCAATGATGGCTGCGAGAAATGGATTGAGCTTAGGTCTGTGGCAATTGAGACGGAGGAAGGGGCCTTCGGAGTTCTCAGGGATGTGACAAGTTACAAGACGTTGCAGCAGGAGTTGCTTTTTCAGGCTTTGACTGATGAACTGACAGATCTTTACAATCGTCGCGGTTTCAAGATGATGGCAGAACAGGAACTCAAGCACAGTCATCGCTTGAAGCATGAGGCAGTATTGTTAAGCATCGATATTGATGCTTTCAAGGCAATAAATGACACATATGGACATGATGAGGGTGATAGGGTTCTTAAGGTTGTTGCCCAAACAATGAAGCGTTGCTTCAGAAGCAGCGACATTCTCTGCCGATGGGGTGGTGATGAATTTTTGGTGTTGGCCCTCGATGTTCCCTGTGGTTCCGTGGATGCAATGACAAAGCGCTTTAAAGCAATGTTGCAGCAATCTGCGAAAGATCAGAAGTTCCCTTTCGATCTTACCGTAACCATTGGCTTTGCTTACCAAGGGGATAAAGAAGCCGCCTCTCTTACGCAGATGATTCAAGACGCTGACCTTGAGATGTACGCAAACAAGGAACGATAAAAAAACCCAGCCAACAAATCCCCTGTGTCTCATGGGCGATTCACTTACCGCTGCTACCTTCCGGTCCTGACGGGGTTGGGCGAATGCACATAGCACAGAATCTGTCGGCTGGGAACAAAACGGAGAGGGGGGGATTCGAACCCCCGGTGCCTTTCAGCACACACGCCTTCCAAGCGTGCACCATCGACCACTCGGACACCTCTCCAAATACAAACAAACGGTCCAAACCAAAAAAAAACCAAGCTATCGGAGAGAGAGGGATTCGAACCCTCGGTACCGTCAGACGGTACAACGGATTTCGAGTCCGTCTCCTTCGACCACTCGGACATCTCTCCCGGTGATATGACCGCTACATAAAAGCTATTTGAGACCAAGAGGATTCGAACCTCCGACCCTCAGTTCCGCAAACTGATGCTCTATCCAGCTGAGCTATGGTCTCAAGTACTGTAAAAAAACAAAAACGGAGAGGGGGGGATTCGAACCCCCGGACCCGTTACCAGGTCAACTCCTTAGCAGGGAGCCCGATTCGGCCACTCTCGCACCTCTCCAATGAAAAAAAACAATACCAATGAATAGACTGATGAACGGAGAGAGAGGGATTCGAACCCCCGGAGACTCGCGCCTCAACGGTTTTCAAGACCGCCTCCTTCGACCGCTCGGACATCTCTCCAAACAGGCATGATACCAAAGCGTAAAGCAGTGCTATCAATCGGGTTTCAACTATAGTAAGTGCCTCAATCTTTGTCAAGAACCTTGTGCAGAGAATCAACAGTATAACCATAAAGATGGAATCTTCTGTATTTCTTGACAGGGGAACGGACAATCGTCATCATAAAACGACCATGAGGCTCAAACTCTTTCAAAGGCGCCCAAAGAAACCTCTTTTGGCCCCTGAACACAAGACAGTACATACCCATAAGATAGAAACGCTCAAAGCAGGCAGACTTGCCTCGTTGGCACTGGATTTTACCTCCCGTCTCATTGAGCAGCTAGGGCCTCGGTTGGCAACAAGTGAAAGTGCACAAAAGGCTGCAGAGCAGATTGAGCAGGAGTATCAAAAATTCTGTGATTACACCCAAAGCAGCTCTGTTGCGGTGGACATGGATATTCATCGTCTCCCTCTGAAGGTTGTCCCGATCATCTATCCCGTCATCCTGTTGTTCTTGTTTTTTGGCTTGCCCTATCTCGGTCTCATACTGTTTAGTTTGTATTGTTATTATGTATATCGGGTTTTGTATTTATATAAGCCCTTTTCATACAAGAAGCAAAAAAAGAAGCAAGGAGTGAATGTACACGGGGTCCTGCATCCTTCAAAGGAGGTAAGGCAGACCATACTGTTTACCGCCCACCATGACAGTGCCCCTTTGTATCGATACAACCAACTCAACCGACTCTCCTATGCCAAAAAAGTAGCGCTTCCAGTAGCGCTGTTTGGCGTAACGGGGATTCTCTGTTTCCTGCAGGTTTTGGTGGAATTGATGTCCCGTACTCTCTTGATGCCCAATATGCCTTCCTTGGTGTTGGCGTTACTGCACCTGTTGTTGCTATCGTGCTCTCCGTTTCTATTTTCCTTGAAGCATTTCTATCATGAAGAGGCTTCTCCTGGGGCCGGAGACAATTTGGCTTCTGTGGCCTTGACTGTGCAGCTTTCGCGCTACTTTCATTGGAAACGAGCCTGTGGTCAACCTCTTAAGCACACCCGTCTTTATTTCTGCAGCTTTGATGCTGAGGAGTTTGCTTTACAAGGTTCCCGTGCTTGGTTCCAGGAGATGGCTCCCTCTCTTGAAAATGCACTTGTCCTGAATTTTGACAGTCTGTATTATGCCGATGCTCTTACTTTTCTGGAGAAGGATGTAAATGCTTCTGTAGAGCTTTCCTCCCTTCTCGCCAGACGATGTGTGGAAATTGCTCGCTCCATGGGCTATGAAGCAAAAAGCGAGGCTATCCCGCGCCTTGCAGGAGGTACCGACGCGGCAGAGGCCAGCCGTGCCGGGTTGCAAGCATGCACGCTTACCTCGGTTGGTTGGGATGATCGGAGCAAACCCTCTGTCTATCATACAAAAGACGATAATGTTTCTGCAATCGAGGTGAAAGCAATCGAACAGGCTATTTCGGTAGGTATTCGTCTTGTGGAATTATCTGAAGCAGGTCAGCTGTGGGAAGAAGGACTTGAAGAGCCCTCGCCTGAAGAAAAGCTTGAAGAAGAACCTAAGCTGATTTTTTCAAAGCTTACAAATCGTTGAAGAGTACAGAACAAGAACCGTTGGATATCTCAATAATCTCTTGTGAAAGTGTCATTGCTTTAACTGTGGGTAGATTCCCTTCTATGGTAATATCAGTAAGAAAATTCTCAGTATTGATAGTCGCTTGAAGTGCTAGAAGGCTTTTTTTAATAGTGTCATACAGGTTATAGGGTATCGTAATAGAAAAAGAAGTCTTATCGATTAACTCTTCAGTCTTAAGGGTGGGCAAGAGAGTTTTAACACTGTCAGCATACGCTTTGACCAGACCTCCTGTTCCGAGCAGCGTTCCTCCGAAGTACCGGACGATGAGTACCACGATGTTTGTGATACCGCACCCTTTCAAGACTTCCAGTGCAGGTCTTCCCGCTGTGTTTTTAGGTTCATGATCATCACTGACGCTAAAAAGATCTCCATTTGGCCCTATCACGGCTGCATGAACCACGTGGTTTGCTTGAGGGTGGAGAGCCCGTGTCTGAGCCACCAAATCTTTAATGCTGCCAAGGTCGTCCAGAGGATGGGCAATCGCAATGAACCGTGATTTTTTCACCTCAATTTCGCACTGTGATGATTCAAGCAATATCTGCATCGTATCTACCACCTATGTCCAAATAGATTGTCCCACTCTTTTGGGGCATGGCTGCAAAGCGTTTCTGAGAGCTCGTCCAATTCCTTAATGTGCCGACTGTCCAACGCCATATGATCGGTAGCCAGGCTCTGAGCTAGTTGTTCTGCACGACGAGCTCCTACAAGAATCGTATCAAAGCCCTGACTTCGTGCCCAGAGCAGTGCAACCTGAGCCATCGAGTATTTTTTTTCTTGAGAAACAGTCTTTAGAGCATCGAGCAATCTGCAAAAATGAGGATATGCTTGTTCAGAATATACATACAGATTGGCTCTCTCATCGGACGGCTTGGTCCTGTATGCACCACTGAGAAGACCAAGGCCGAGAGGGCTGTAGCCTGCAAGTTGTATCTGGTTTTCTTGTGCATACTGGACCAGAGGCTTGAGATTTCGTGTCCATAGCAATGAACAGGGAACCTGTAGTGTAGAGAATAAAAGGGGTTTTAGTTGTTCGAGCAAGGAAATGGAGACGTTGCAAAGGCCAAGTTTTTTAATTCTATCGCTCTCTTTTTGGGCAGCAGCTTGTTCAAGGATGGGAAGGAGGGAAATTCTGGAGCTTGGCCAATGGAGATAGAGAGTGTCAACGTACGATGTCTTCAGCCTTGAGAGGCTTGTCAGTACGTCTTTTTCTACCAAGTGAGGTGCCTTTGGCATGAATTTGGTATCAATCTGGAGGTCTTCTCTCTTGTGGTAAGAGCTCCAGATTGAACCTATGATCTGTTCGCTTCTTCCCATTCCGTAGGAAGAAGCGGTATCGATATGTCTGATTGTATCTTTAAGGGCAAACCGAAGTGTAGCCTTTGAGTCTTCGAGAGCCTGGTCTGTCCAGAACCCATGATCAGGGCCGAACTGCCAGGTTCCGAGAGCAAGCTTACTCTGTGTCATCATCCTCTTGGCTGACGATGTTCTTGTCGATCATCGTTTGATCATCAAAGATGAAGAAGCCTTCGAATGATTTCCCTTCAAGAGCAAGAGGAAGCCAATGCAAGTCGTCTTCCCACATCTTGTCATAAGGAATCTCAGAAACAGGACACCAGAAAGGACGTGCTTCCTCTGTCTCTTTCATCTCTCCTGTATGTGCATATGCAAAGTAAACGTATGCCCGTTCAGCAAGACCGTCTCGGAATTGGAAGTTGAGTTTGCCTCTTAACCGCAGGTCATCGACGATCAGGGAGGTTTCTTCCTTGAACTCTCTCTTTGCGGCTTCTAGGGCTGTTTCGGTCTCTTCAATATGTCCACCAGGAGCATTTACCAAACCCTTGCCGAGCCCTGTTTTCTTATCTATGAGAAGCACATTGTCCCCATCAAAGAGATAGGTGATCACACAAACTTCATTGGGTTCCCACAAATCCCAGTCGATTTCTGCAACGCTTTGGGCGTCTTTATCCGGATTTTCCGGTGTAATCTCTTCTTCGGGCTCTTTCTTGGGTGCTTCTTTTACCGCCAGCTCGGGATGTTCTTTGTCAAAGCAGTCCTGGCAAAGGTTGTCGTCATGTCCGATAATGTGGTTGAAATCAAGACGAGCGTTGCAGGAAACACAGTGTAAGCGGAACGGAAAAGCTTTCTTTCTCAACAAATACAGCAGACAGGCAATAAGAACAACCAAAGCCCATGCCCAATTGTGGTTCAGCTCTCTTGACAATATCGTTACCACCCCAATTTGGAAGATCAGAAGGATCGATGCAAGATAGATGGTGGCAAACCGTTTTTTATTGGTTCCTGGAATTTTTCTTTGGGCAAAATTGATTAAAAGGATGGCAATCAAAGCCCACGTATAGTATCGTTCGATGGTTTGTAAAATCATGGTGTTAGGGTATAGGGTGCTCAACGCTTCGTCAAGCTTGTGACGTTATTCTCGTTGCGAGTGCTTGGTTTTTAGAGTAAGCTTGCAGTAGTACCCAAAGCTTTGGAGGTTGCCAATGAAACAAGATGATGTCGCTAAGTACATCGATCACACGGTGCTCGCAGCCAATGCGACTCGAGACAAGATTGAAACGATATGCAAGGAAGCTGACAAGTATAAGTTCGCATCAGTATGTGTGAACAGTTGTTGGGTTCCCTTGTGTGTAAAACTCTTGGAAAAGAGTGAGGTAAAGGTGTGCACCGTGGTTGGGTTCCCCTTGGGAGCAATGTCTACAGAAAGTAAGGCTTTAGAAGCGAAAACTGCTGTGAAAGCAGGAGCTGAAGAGGTCGACATGGTCATCAATATCGGATATTTGAAGAATCATGATGATGATCTGGTGCAGGATGATATTGCCAAGGTCAAAGAGGCCTGTGGTAAAGCCCTGTTGAAGGTAATCATTGAAACCTGCCTGCTGACAGAAGAGGAGAAGGTAAGAGCCTGTCGCCTTGCCAAAGCCAGCGGTGCTGATTATGTAAAGACCTCTACAGGTTTCTCTACAGGAGGAGCTACTGTTGAGGATATCAAGCTGATGAGAAAGGCTGTCGGACCTGACTTGGGTGTCAAGGCTTCTGGAGGAGTACGTACCTATGCAGATGCCCTTGCCATGATCGAGGCGGGAGCAACAAGGGTCGGAGCTTCGAGCAGCATTGCCATTGTAGAGGGGCAGCATGGCGCGAATTGAGCATGCAAAAGAGGGTGCGGATTTTCTCAAGAGTCTTGGGTTTCCCACCCTCGATGTCCATGAAACGTTTTCTCATTTTGATTTTACCTCCCCTGGTCGCAGGGTTCTGCTCATTGGTCCTATGGGGTCGGGGAAGACAGAGTTTGCAGCCCGCCTTTGGCGGGATGCAGCAATTGCCCAAAAGAAAGGAGAAAAAGTTCGATTTTTGACCAGCAGTGGATCTGTTGATCGGAGAAACGTCTTTTTTATCCGTTCCGAGATAGATGGATCACGGTTCAAAGACTATCCAGAGGATGCGCTGTGCTATCGAAGCGGTTATGTTAGCTGTGGTGAGAACATTGCCAAGATTCGAGATTCTTTTGGTCTTGAACAGGTTTTGTCTGATAATCCAACGGTAGGCACCTTCATTATTGACGAGGCCTCCTTTTTTGATGAAAGGCTCGCATATGTCGTGCGCAATCATAGCAATGAGCGCGGTGTAATGTTTATTTTTCCCACACTGATTCTTAACTTCAGAAGGGATTTGTTTAATTCAACAGCACGTCTTATGCTCGATATCGCCACTGATGTTATCCCTCTTACCGCGTATTGTGAGCATTCTGATTGCATAAAAGACGCCTTCTATACCTATCGGTATTATCAGGTGGGCGACAAGGAGTGTCCGGCTCTCTATTTCGATCCTTTGATCATAGTAGGAGGAGACTCGTACAAGGACAGCACGCTGGAGCCTAACTACGCTGCCCGTTGTGATGAACATCACTACCTGCCTGGAAAGGAGTACACCTTTTTCCATCTCAAGCCTTTGGGAGAGTCGGCTGCGCGAGGCGATGAAAAACCCTTGTTCAATGAGTTGAACGCCCTTAAGAATGATATTCAGCATTCCATGTTGTATCATAATTTTTGTGATCGATACCAAGGCAAGCCGGATGAGGAGATTTTCTTCAATGCTCTTCTGCCTCAGAATATTGCAGAAAAAGCCTTGGTCTTTCTCTTCTGCGAACAAAACCTGGTCCCCGAAGAGATGTTGCTCCGTCTTGTCTCACAACTGGATTTGGACACCAATTACCTTGCAAAGGTATTAGCCGATAACAAACGCCCCGTTTCCTTTGCTCAGCCTTTCTTGTTGTAGAAGGGCTGAAAAGTACAAAAACACGTCATAAAAGAGGCTTGTACGAGCCTCTTGCGTGTCTCAATATGTACGAAGGAGGGCAAGCGTATCGGCCAGAGTAGAAACGTTCAAATCTTCAAGCAGGGATGGTACTTCAATATTTCTTCTTCGTAGCTCGGAAAATAGGAATTTCCAATCGAGAACACCTTGTCCAACAGCAAGGTCTCCGATTTTAAAGCCTTGTTCATTGAGTTTATAGTCCTTGATGTGCAGTGCGGCAATCTTATCGCCGAAAGCATCCAAGGCTGAGCAGAAGAAATCTTTTTGAGCCTCTTCTGAGGGGATTCCCAAACACGATCCATCTCGTTCATTGATACCCAACCAAGGAACAAGGTTGGCAGGATCGTAGATGACTCTAAGATGTGGGGTGTCGAACTTGTTGAGCAAGTTTTCTATTCTTGCAATGGTGCTGATGGTGTGTTGTTTGCTGACAGCTTCGATACCAACGATGGCGTCATATCTGACAGCAGTATTCAAAAGTCTCTCAATGCTTCGATAGAAGACATCAAGAACCTTGGATTGTGCTGTCTGAGGGTGGTAGGAACAATCAGGGTTCAGCGATCCAGTCTCAGTACCAACCAAACGACATCCAAGCAGTTTGGCATACTTGAGATGGTTCTCAAATTTGGTAAGCTCTTTATCGCGTACTTCTTTGTCAGGGTGTACTGGATTGATGTAGCTGCCGAAGACCCCGACGAAGACGCCCTTTGCCAAAAGAGCTTCTTTGGTTTTGACGATGAACTCTGCTGTGTAGTTTTGAGCATCAGGGGCGTTCTTGAGAACTTTTTTCAAGGCAAGCTGGATGGGGATGTTTGTCCCATATTTAGATGCTTCTGAAGCAAGCTCTTCAATGGAGTCGAATATGCCCAGGTCATGGGCTCTGAGTCCTAGTTGTTTCATGTTTGAATTGTAGAAACTTGGAAAGAAAATGTAAAGGAATGTGAGGTACTACAAATGAAGGAGTTTTATTTCACCGACTTTGGTGCTGTAGGTGATGGCGTATATGACAATAGTGAGGCGTTCAGGCAGGCTTTTGGGGCTATACAGGAAGGAGGCGTGCTCCACCTGGGGCAGGGGTGCTACATGACCGGTCCGCTTTCATTGACTGCAAGCAATGCAATCATCGTATTGGAACAAGGTACGGTAATTCGATTCTTTGATGAGGAGACACGATACCGACCCTTCTACTCTCGTTGGGAAGGGGTAAATTGTTATTGCATGCATCCTTGTTTTTTGATTCACAAGGCTGAAGGACTGATCATCAAAGGTTCTGGAACGATCGACGGCAACGGCTGTGGATGGTGGACCTCGGCAAAGAAGAAACGAAGCATCCAAAAGGGTCCTGTCACCAAGATAGAACACGAACTGGCATCACTCAATCCCGGCTATGAAAAGCAGAGCGGAGGTGGTGGAGGACGGATTAGCCAGTTTCTCAGACCTCCTTTATTGCAAGTGCTTGAGAGCAATAATGTAAAAATTGAGGGAATAACGTTGCAGAACAGCCCCTTCTGGACCTTGCATCCGCTTTATAGCACCAATGTGATCTGCAAGGGCTTGAAAATAATAAATCCCCCCGATGCGCCAAATACCGACGGCATCGACGTCGATTCATGTCGCTTTGTCACCATCGAAGATTGTCTTGTGGACGTCGGAGACGACGGTATCGCCCTCAAAAGCGGCAGTGGCCCTGATGGGATAAAAACAGACCGCATCACTAGTGACGTCCTCATTCAAGGTTGTACAGTCAAGAACGCCCACGGAGGTGCTGTGATCGGCAGTGAGACGGCTGCAGGAATTCAGCAAGTCAGGGTGCACGACTGTTTCTTCGATGGTACGGACAGAGGCATCAGGATAAAGACAAGACGAGGTCGGGGCGGTAATATCTCAAAGCTGTATTTCTCACACATAAAAACACGAGACAATCTTTGTGGTTTGACCGTAAACATGTACTATCGTTGTGGGAGCCTCGATCCAGAGGATTTTTCACTTGATAAAAAATCTCTTAGTGCAACAACTCCAAGCATCGAGGATGTCGTGATCGACTCTTGTCGCTTTGAAAACTCTACCTCTTCTGCCGCTTTTCTCGTAGGGTTGCCGGAATCTCCGATCAGAAACTTGAAGATAAGAGATACGTTCTTCAGTGTTGCTGTACACGGCCGTACAGCAATACAAGAGAGTGAGATGTATGCAGGGCTTGAGACGGTTATTGATAGGGGCATCAGGCTTCGCAATATTGAAATTGAGATGCATAAGGTCTCTGTTGAAGGCGTACAGAAGCCCTTGGTAGCCGAAGATGCTGTTCTTCTGGTAAGCTCCTGAATAAAGAGAGGAAGTACATCGATGGAGTCGTATAACAATCAAGTTTTAGTGGTATGTCTTAATCCTACCTTGCAGGAAACCATGGTGTTTGATCGTGTCTTGATGGGTGAGGTGAACCGGGCTCTGTTTCATCGTCTGGATGCCTCTGGCAAGGGAATGAACGTCACAAGGGTACTTACACAGTTGGGAAGCAGATGTTCTTTGCTGAGTCATCTTGGAGGATCTCGCGCCCAAGAGTTTCTGGCCCTTGCCGATAAGGACGGTGTCAATATCATATGGACGGACAGCGACAGTCCTATCAGGACTTGTATAACGATGATACAGCAAGCGGACGCTTCTACCACTGAGTTGGTGCAAGAGGCCGTGGCGGTACACGCTAAGACGGAAGCGAATATACGCCTTCTTTATACGAAGCATTTACAAGAAGTCGAGGCTGTAGTTTTCTCGGGAACCCGTGCCCCAGGGTATTCCAAAGAGTTGTATGCGCAGATGGTCAAAGAAGCAAAAGATGCCGGTAAGTTTGTGGTGTTGGACTATCGTGGCGAGGATCTTAAGAGGTCATTGGGTATGAGAGCAGATGTGATCAAGCCAAATCTCTCCGAGTTCTGTGCAACGTTCTTCTCCGCTGACCAGATGATCACAGAGCAACAGGACCCTGAGCATCTGAAGCAGCAAGTCGCTCTTGCAATGAAAGAATTGTATGAAACGTACCAGACGATGACGATCATCACCCATGGAGGTAAGGATCTTTGGGCGTATGATGGTAAAAAGTGGTATGAAATGCCAGCTAAGAAGGTCAAAGTACAAAACACCATCGGTTGTGGTGACGCGTTCACAGCTGGCTTTGTACACGCGTACGTACAGAAAAAGAGTTTTTCAGAAGCTTTGGAGCTTGCTACTGATGCAGCAGCAAGCAATGCGGCGTGTCTTGCTCCTGGTAGTATTTATGATGATAGCCCAAACACGTTTGCCAAATAGTGGCCGATACCGTCACTGTCATTGTCGGCAGTGACGTCATCTACATAGGCCTTCAGGGAAGGCGAGCAATTTCCCATCGCAACTCCCCAACCAACAGACATAAGCATCTCCCGATCATTGTCTGCATCTCCAAAGGCAAGTATTGAAGAAAGTGGGATTTGATGTCTTCTTGAGATCAAATCCAGTCCATTTTTCTTGTTTGCCAGGGGATTCATAATCTCGATGTGGTTCTTAAACGTGGATACAGCATAGAAACTGTTTGGGTGACTGATTTCTAGGTCACTTAGGATGTTCCAACCAAGGGTCTCTGTTTCATCTCCTGTGATCATTGCTTTGATGAAAAGAGTGTTCGAATTTGACATATTTTCAATCGGTTGACATGATTCATAGGTAATGGGATCTATCTTTTTATAGAGGAGAGCGTCCTCCATGTCGAGGTATACTTGATTCTCTGTATAGAGATGAAGGTGTAGGGACGTATTTCTTGTAATTCGAACGAGCTCTGAAACAATCGTTCTGTCAAGATGGATTGAGTACAACACTTCCTTGCTTATTGAATCAATGATCAAAGATCCGTTGAACAATGTAAGTGGCAGTTGTGAAGAGAATAAGTCGGTAAAAGCTTGAGCGGAGGCTGCACTTCTTCCTGAAGCAAAACCGAGTAAGATTCCCCTCTTCTGCAGTTCTGAAAGAATTTTTTTTGTGAAGGGGAGTACTGTTCTTTTTGATGAGAGTAGGGTTCCGTCTAAATCCATGATGATTGTTGTAATCGTAGTAGGGTGCATGTTTGTCTCTTTGTTGGTGTATTCTTGTGTTGATAGGGTATGATTGAACACAATGTATGTCAATGATTATTATAATCATTTATAATCATAAACAAACAATTTGAGCGTGAAAAAGTTACTTTTTTTCTTGACAGCAGAGCAAACAAGTCTCAGTATGAATGTACGTAGGAGCAAGCGTTTGGTTGCACTATGCTTCTCGTTTTTGTCGTAGAACAAAAAATCTAAGGAGGAAAATGATGAAAAAAAGTATTGCTCTACTATTCATCATGGTATTGATTGTTGCAATGACCCCTGTATTCGCACAAGGTGCACAAGAAAGGCCGCAGACCTTGACGGTTTATGTTGGCCTACTTGAAGAGCATGGTGCTGCTATCTGTCAGGCTTTCGAAAAAGCTACAGGCATAAAGACGCAGTATGTCCGCATGAGTGGTGGAGAAATCTATGCTCGAATCAGGGCTGAAAGCCAGAATCCTCAGGCAAGTGTCTGGTATGGCGGCGGTTCTTTGACTTTCATTGAAGCTGATAACAATGGTCTGCTTGAACATTATATCAGCCCCAATGCAGCAATAATTGACGATAAGTTCAAAGATCCCAATGGTGCATGGACAGGTATTTACAGTGGATATCTTGGGTTTTATGCCGATGGTGATTGGTTGAAGAGAAACAATGTTGAAATGCCAAGAACTTGGAATGACCTGCTCAATCCTGTTTTCAGAGGTGAAATCGTCATGGCTCACCCCGGATCTTCCTCAACAGCTTATAACATGCTTACCACCATTCTCCAGCTTCAAGGTGAAGAGAAAGGCTGGGAGTACTTGGTAAGGCTGAATGAGAATATTCGTCAGTACACCAAGAGCGGTTCCGCTGGAGGCCGTATGGTTCAGTTGCGCGAAACTGCTCTGACCATTGGATACTTGCATGATGCAGTTGCCTTCAAGAGAGAAGGATACGAGCACATCGTCATAGCAGCTCCAGAAGATGGAACAGGTTATGAGATTGGTGCAGTAGGCATCATCAAGGGAGCTCCACAGCTCGAAGCAGCTAAAAAGTTTGTCGATTTTGTCTTGACAGCAGAAGCTCAAGAAATTGGACAGACTGTGAACGCTTTGCAGTTCTTGACCAACCCCAACGCACGTCCTCCTAAGGAAGTTGAATCAATCAAGGATACTAAACTTATTGATCAGGATGATGCTTGGTCCGGTGCAAATCGTTCTGCATTCTTGAATAAGTTCAATCAGTTGACTAGAACAGCTCCTCCAAACTGAGAGTAGCATACTTGCCGGGTTGCGTCTGTGACCCGGCATCTCTGTTCCTTTTTAATTCCATACTATGAGGACTTTTATGCAAGAATCTCAAAATGCCCTGTACAGTGAGGATTCAAATTTTAAACGATACTTCAAGCAATTGAAGTTTTCTTTACGTGATCCTGTACTGATGGTCTCTGTTATCTCTGTAACAATTATTGTTGCATTGTTCATTGTAATCCCCCTATTCTCGATTCTTCGTGAAAGTGTTGAAGAGAGTGGGAAATTTACACTTCAATCCTATTTTGCAATTTTTAGAAGCAGTTATGACCTGGAGATTATTTGGAATACGATTAAACTCGGGATTGTTGTAGCTTCTCTAGGTACCGCTGTTGCTTTTTTGTTTGCATATGCAACAACCTATCTTAAAATCCCCAATAAAAAATTTTTTAAAGTGTTGTCCATTCTTCCTATGATATCTCCGCCTTTTGTTATTTCTCTTGCGGCAATTCTTTTGTTTGGAAGAAGCGGCTTGATTACATATAAACTATTTGGTGTAAGAAATGATATCTATGGGTTTTGGGGCTTGGCCCTCACCCAAGTGCTATCCTTTTTTCCTATCGGATATCTGATGTTGACAAACCTTTTGCAAAACATCGATCCGTCGGTAGAAGAAGCTGCCCAAGCGCTTGGATCCAATCAGTCTCGCGTTTTCAGGACTGTCACTATTCCTCTCATGCTGCCAGGTTTGGCAAATGCAGCTCTTTTGATTTTTATTCAGTCCCTTGCCGATTTTGGTAATGCAATCGTCATTGGTGGAAATTTCACCACTATGGCAGTGCAGATATACCAGCAGGGCATTGGAAGTTATGATATGCAGGGAGCCACGGCGTTGGCTGTTGTGCTGCTTATGATCAGTGTTCTGGCCTTCTATCTGCAGAATAGTGTCATAGGAAAGAAATCCTACATCACTGTTACTGGAAAGGCTTCCAAGCAGCGAGTGTTGAATGCAAACAAGAAAGTAACCATCCCTGTCTATGTTGTATGTATGGCAATATCTGTCACTGTTGTAAGTATGTATCTCTTGGTTCCCTATGGTGCCTTTGTCAGGCTTTGGGGCGTTGATTTCAGCTTCACTACCCGATGGATTACCTATGTGTTTACTATTGGAATGCGGTATATCAAGGACACGACCGTTCTTGCTGCAATGGCGACACCGATTTCAGCAATCATGGGAATAGTTGCCGCTTACTTGATAGTAAGAAAAGAGTTTCCTGGTAAAAAGGCTCTTGAGTGGTCGATTCTTATGGCTATCGCCTTACCGGGAACTGTCTTGGGTCTAGGGTATGTTCTTACTTACAATACTCCTCCTTTGATTTTGACTGGAACAGGATTCATATTGGTCGTAGCTCTGGTCATCAGGAGTATGCCAATCGGTACAAGATCGGCAATTGCTGCCTTGAAGCAGATTGATCCTTCCATTGAGGAAGCCGCAAGCATTTGTGGAGCAGGAAGCCATAAGGTGTTCTTGTCTGTCACCATTCCTCTCATTCGTCCTGTATTTTTCAGTGGACTTGTCTATTCCTTTATTAGGGGTATGACGTTGGTCAGTACGATTATTTTCTTGGTATCTGCTCGCTGGCAGATGCTTACTGTGGCTATTATGAATCAGGTTGACCAAGGCTTGTATGGTGCGGCAAACGCATATTGTCTGGTCTTGATCGCAATCGTTGGTGGTGTGATGTTGCTCATGAGCTTGTTTGTGAGAACGCTTGGTATAAATCTTAATGAGGGGTATTGATATGGTAGAGAATTCTGCAAAAAAAGTTGAATTGGTGAATTTGTCCAAGACATTCATTACAAGTACGCGTGGTAAGGTCCATGCAGTCCAGAATGTCAACTTAACCATTAACCCCGGAGAGTTCGTTACCTTGCTAGGGCCATCAGGTTGTGGAAAGACGACACTTCTGAGAATGATTGCCGGTTTTGAGATGCCTTCTGATGGACATATCATGATTGATGATGATGATGTCATATCCAAAACTCCTGATAAACGAGATCTTGGCATGGTGTTCCAAAACTATGCACTGTTTCCTCATTTGAATGTCTTCAACAATATCGCGTATGGCTTGAAGATTCAGAAACTTACAAAAGAGGAGATGGAGAAACGGGTCTTGGATGGGTTGAAGATCGTACAGATGGATGATTTTGCTGAACGTGTGCCTGCGCAGATGAGTGGAGGACAACAACAGCGTGTTGCCCTTGTCCGAGCGTTGGTTCTGCATCCTGGTGTTTTGTTGTTTGATGAACCTCTGTCCAATCTGGATGCGAAACTCAGGTTGCATATGCGAGATGAGATTCGAAGAATCCAGAAGGAAATTGGAATCACATCAATCTATGTAACCCATGATCAGAGCGAAGCTATGGCAATGAGCGACAAGATTGTCATTCTCAAGGATGGTATTGTGCAACAAGTTGGCAATCCACAGGAGATTTATCAACATCCAGCAAATGAGTTTGTAGCAAACTTTATCGGAAAGGCAAATATCCTCGAAGGAAAAATAGTTGCAAAGGAAAAAGAAAAAGTCACCATCGACATTGATAAGGCTGAATATGTGGTAAAGACCAAGACTCGTTGGAATGTTGGAGATTCTGTAAAGATTGTTGTTCGTCCTGAGGCCATCGAGATTGGCAAGGAAGATATGACAGGTACGGTAGTGAAGACAATTTATATGGGAGTAAGTCAAGATTATTGGATCAACTTCCAAGGCAAGGAACTGGAAGTTTCTGACTATAATCCGTCAGCAAAGCAAATATTTGCTGAAGGTGGACCCATTTCTTTTGGCTTCAAAGAGAAATCTCTGCATATTCTTGAACCGGAAGCTTAACTTTCTCATTGTAGTTTGTACGTAAAAAGACCGACGGAAATTGAAACCGTCGGTCTTTTTCTTGGTGATTCAATAATCAGTGATAAAGATGAGCCTTATTTGCGTCATTGAAAAGGTCAATCTTTTGATATATTACTTGTTTCATTGCTTTGATGCAGGGAGGGTAGATGGCATTTGGCTCCCTTAAGGAAAGATTCTTCAAGACCTCTCTGCATGTATTGTAGAATGCGGTCTTGATATCGCTGGAAATGTTGATCTTGGATACTCCGAGAGCCACTGCCGAGGCAATCTCTTCATCTGGATTATCCGATCCTCCGTGTAAAACCAAAGGAATCGTAGTTCTGCCAATAATTTCCTTGAGCAAATCCAACTTCAGGTGCGGCTTTTTGTCTTTTGGGTATATTCCATGCGCCGTCCCGATTGCAATTGCCAACGTGTCGACATCTGTGGCAGCTACAAAGGCTTCTACATCATCAGGGTTGGTAAATATTATATCTTCCGTACCGGCTTCTCCTCCGTTGCCGGTTGCCCCGATTGTGCCCAATTCAGCTTCAACTGAAACACCAGCAGCGTGGGCAAGTTCTACAATTTTTCTGGTTATTTCGATGTTCTCTTCAAAAGAGCTGGTTGATGAGTCAATCATCACCGAGGTAAAACCACAGGCAATTGCTCTCACAATTTGCTTGAAGGAGGAGCCGTGATCAAGGTGAATACATACGGGAATTGAGGCCTTGTGTGCTTCTTCTCGTACCATTGCAATAAAACTTTCATTGGTAAATGATAGTTCGTCAGGGTGAATGGCGATGATTACCGGAGCTTGTTTTTCCTCACAGGCTTCCATGACCCCTTTTAGAATCATGCTGCTGCTGGTATTGAATGCCGGCACTGCAAACTTGTTTTTTTGTGCAACTTCAAGAATTTCTTTCATGGTTACAAGCATACTGTTGATCTCCTAAATTTATACGGTGACGACATTCGCCCCATACTGTTTCAATAATCTAAGGTTTTCTTCACTGATGTTGGTATCGGTGACTAAAAGCCCTGGGTTTTTCAATGATTCTACAAAAGTGAATGCAGTGGTTCCAATCTTTGAGGAATCCGCTGCATAAATTGATGCTTTGGCATTGCTGGCCATAATTCTTTTTACAGCTGCTTCCTGGGGATTGGCTGCAAAGTAACCATCAGGAATGAGGATGCCGCTGATTCCAAGAATCGCTTTATCGGTTCGGTACTGTTTAAGAAAGTCTTCACAACTGGTACCAATAATTGAATCTGTATTCTTCTCAAGCTCGCCTCCAGTAATGACCACTTTGTTGTCGTTGACGCCTGCAAGGGTTTGAGCAACAGAGGGAGAGTTTGAAACAATCATCAATCTTTTATGCGCAAGAAGGGCTCTAGCTATCAGGAGGGACGTGCTTCCAGAGTCGAGGAAGAGGCTCTCCCCATCTGATACCAAGGAAGCAACATAATTTGCAATTCGCTCTTTTTCTGCAGTATCGTTCTCCAGTCTTGCTCTCACATTCGTGGTCTGCCAGATGGATCTGTCTAGGCTGCTGATGGCTCCCCCATGGGTACGAATAAGCTTCCCTGCTTCTTCTAGAAGAATCAAATCCCTTCTGATGGTTACTTCTGTAACATCAAATTCATGAGCCAGCTCATACACGTCAGCTCTTCTCTTTTGGTTGATGTACTGAATAATTTTCATTCTTCTTTCTTCGACAAATTCTTTTTTAATCATCGTTCGGCACTCCTATCGAAAGAAATCCTGCAATAAAGGCGTCTCCTAATCCTACGGTGGTGAGAGTCTCTTTATCTATTACGTAACTAGGGACGCAGCAAAGATTCTCATAGTGTTTACAAAGCTTTTGCATCTGCAGCCCTTCAGGGCAAAGAGGTTTCTCTAAAGGATTATCTGCCTCTCCAAGAAGATGGCAGGTCGCAACGTCAACTCCTTTTTGCAGTGCCTCTTGATACTTTTTTGCATGAAGTCCACAAGCCATAACAAATGCTTGTGTGTGTACGATTACTGTTGGCACTCCAAGTATTTTTCCAGCTAGGATAAGAGCTTCTATTTTCTGCTCTTCAGTAACAAAAGGAGTTTTGACAAGTTCCCTCCATTCTTCTTCATTCATGCTGTAGACAGACAAGTGAGGACAGAGAAGTTTTATAACCAACATTCGATGGTTTGCAATATGAAAGCATCCATCTTCATATATGATGGTCTTGGTTTTGTCCCCAATGGATATGCCTTGTATAATCTCCAAGAGGCGTGTTTCGAGAATTTTTGCATCATGTATGGCATTCAGTCCGCTGAGCAAGAGAAGTTTGCACGTTTGTGCACGGAGGAAGAAAAGAGGATGTATCGGTAACGTTCTGATTACAGGATTATTGTTGAGAATGATTCTATTCGACTGCTTTGCAACGATACTTAGGTCATCAATCAGGATATGCAGGCCTTTATTATACTGAATAATGCAATGAAAACAGGAGCTCTCTTCATTTCTGTTCGAAACCACATCCACAAGAGGATGTATGAATTGTTTGTCTTCGTCTGTATAGGAGATGCAATGAAGCAAAGAGCCGATACCTTCTTCTGCAAGTATATTAGCAGCTCTTGCGGCAGTTCCTCCCACTGATTTTTTATGAGGGAAATGATCAGATAATTGTTGGAGAACTTGACTGTTCCCTATATAACGCTCTCCCCCCACCTGGGTTTGAATACAATGCAGGAGAGTGCACAGAACCTCTTTTTCCGTCATAAGATCAGAATAGAAATGGATATCATCACTGTGGATATGAAGACGAAGAATGGAATCTTGTAACAGAGAAGAGTTCATTGTAATTACATAATCGACATTGTTGCCAAATCCTAGCGCAATGTTGTGTGTTGTGTGCATGGATTCCTCATACAGACAGCATACTTTAGAACATATTGCTACGTCAATGTACAAAACAGTAATAATAGTACAGTTTGAATGATTATATTTGAAAAAAAAACACAACTATGAGCATATGCCATTACTTGATTAAAGTAATCTCTAATTCCCTAAATTTTTTCTCACCACAAGGTGGGAAGCCGATCTAATCGGTAAAACCCAGGATTCCAGCGGATTCTCCGTCTAATTTCCTGCAAGCATGTTGTATTTCTGACCGAGGT
>Ga0334898_1000537_pt1 | contig 58190 bp, 58 predicted proteins | sample GraSluR3_MG_10_FD_207228 | JGI IMG/M metagenome (GOLD analysis project Ga0334898, IMG submission 207228) | Sludge microbial communities from methane-producing bioreactor in Wageningen University, Netherlands - Granular Sludge_3_08-R3 | ecosystem: Engineered > Bioreactor > Anaerobic >... | reverse complement strand
TGGTAGGGTGACGTTTTGGTCGACTAAATTTTACCAAAAGTGAGTCTCTTTTTGAGTTGAAACGAAGAAAAAAGTGTCAGTAGAAAAACGCCTTCGATTTTCCACCAACACAAAATATTATAGAACCCAAAAGCGTCGAGGACAGCCTCGACGCTTTTTTAAAATCCAATTTTTTCTATTAATGAGCCTTGTTTGTCGTCTTCATGCTGGAAGTAGATTGATTCATTCTCGGAATCATTTTCTTTGAGATTCGTAGTAACAACAGTTTTCACTTCTTCTTTGTCGATGTTCTTTTCAACGATTTGCGAAGTGGCTCCTAGAGTAATAAGTGTCAAAGCGATAATAGTAAGTTTTTTCATGTTAACCTCCATCTCGACTCGCTCCGCTCTTCGAGTCAAATAGTAATGAAAACGGATGCGGATTTCCGTTTATAATGTAGATAGGAGAGGCACACTACAAAGCACGGTGGGGTGAGTTGTAGGAAACCTCAATTGTATAAACCAGTATGTTAACCAGTGTAAGGTCAAGGCGTTCAAGCACAAATGAGTGGTGCCTTAGAGCCCGCACACTAATCATTGTTTTAACAAATCCTGTTAAATGCTGCCCTGATCAGTCACTGTCTCTCCGCTACTTTATAGAAAGGGGCGAAGAATCATGAAAGTCGTTTATCCCGTTTGTTGTGGCATTGATGTGCACAAGCGGTTTCTAATCGCTACCATCATTACCACGAAAGCTGGCGAATTAACGCCACATTATCAGAAAAAACGATTTTCAACTTTTAACAACCAGATTCTGGCATTGAAAGATTGGTTGTTGGAATGCCACTGCTACGATGTGTGTATGGAAAGTACGGGTAAATATTGGGTGCCTGTTTCCAATTTGCTTGAAGACGTGATCCATGTCACGATCGCGAATCCTAAATGGGTTCGTGCAGTAAAGGGAAATAAGGACGATAAAAAAGACTCTCAATGGATTGCCGAACTTTTCCGCATAGGCTTGGTCAAAGGTAGTTTTATTCCAACGAAAGATATTCGGGTCTTACGAGAATTCTCCCGCTATTGTACGCGACTGGTCAGTCATCGTTCTAGTGAAAAAAACCGACTTCAAAACGCCTTTACCGTTGGCAACGTTGCTATGGACTCTGTGGTGTCTGACATGTTCGGGGTTAGCTCCAAGAAAGTCCGTGATTACTTGATTTCTACTGAAGTGTTTGATCCAAACCATGTGATTACTCTTCTTCATGGAAGGATGAAACCCCGAAGTCAAGAATTAATTGCATCCATCGAAGGGTATAGTTTTACTGATGAACAAATTCTTCGTATTCAAATGATTGAAGAACACAAAACGTACCTTGATCACTCCATTGAGTTTCTTGACCATATGTTGGATCAAATGATTGCTCCTTATGAACTCGCGATCCAATTATTAGCTTCGATTCCGGGGATCGGCCGTCAATCTGCCATCCAGATCATTTCTGAAATTGGGGTAGATATGACACAGTTTTCAAGTTCTAAGAGACTTAATTGTTGGGCTGGTCTTTCTCCTAATAGTGATAAATCAGCTGGTAAGAAGAAATCTGTTCGAATTTCTCGAGCGGGGGTCTATTTAAAACCTGCACTGGTTCAATGTGCACACGCTGCGGTAAAAGCGACAGAAAAGAGTTCCTATTACCATGTGAAATACGAGCAAATCTACAAACGTCGTGGTAAAAAACGTGCCATTATTGCCATTGCTCGAATGATGTTAACAGCGATTTATCACATGCTCTCTACTGGCGAAGTTTGGAATCCGACTGATTTGTATAAGATTGATATGCCAGACAATCTTGTTCAAAAGCAGAAGGATAAGGCAATTAAACAAGCAACGAAGCTTCTTATTGTAGAAGGATTACTGCCAGAAGATTTTGTTAAGAAAGAGCCACTGCTTAATTAAATAAAGTATTTCTAGTCAAAAAGGCAATTTTTGACGTTTATTTGTCATGCTCTTAATTCTTGGATTGATCAATTAGGGACTTAATTTTGTTTTCACACTAAATCTCCTCCTAATTAAAATCCGATTTTTTCGGCTAATGTATTTTCAGCGTCATTATCATGACCAAAGTCAATATCGCTGTCTTTTTCATCGTGCTCTTTGAGATTCGTAGTAACAACAGTTTTCACTTCTTCTTTATCGATGTTCTTTTCGACGATTTGCGAAGTCGCACCTAGAGTAATGAGTGCCACTGCGATGATAGTAAGTTTTTTCATTTTATTTTCCTCTTTTCATTTTTTTAGGTTAAAAGAATTTATGTTTAATTTGTTTTTTCACTGTGTTAAAGAACTGGATCATTACTTTTGAGCAGGTTTCTTCTGGCAAATGAGTTTCAGCAGTGATAAAGTCGATGATTGCAGCTAAGTGTTTGCTGGAGTACCGAGTAATATTTTCGTTGCAATAGTGTTCGTAGCTTTTTAAAATGCTTTCGATTGTCATAGCGTCTTCGTTTGTTTGGATAGCTAGTGTTTCCATCATTTCTGTATTGTTCATAGTAAATTCCTCTTTCTTGACCGACTGTCGGTCACTTTAGTTTTAAATGTTAAACTCAACAGGTTTTGTTGAGCTTATGGGATAAAGATTTTTTGTAATTGTTCGGTAGTTTGATCGTAAGGATGGATTTCTGGGTTCACATCCAAGGCTTTGTAAATTAAATCTGTTGCAGCAATGATTCGGTTTTGAATGATTTCAGGTGGTAATTTTTCAATTTCGTCAAACATCGTTTGAATCCCGGCGATTAAGAATTGGATACTCTCCAGCGGATAAGCGGTGTTGAATTCTCCTTGCTGTCTGCCAACTTCAATCATTTCTGCTAAGACGGGACAAACTTGATTGATGGTACCGGCTAGCGCTCGCTGTTTCATTAAGGAATTCTCCGGCATTTGGAATTTGTCGACGATTTCTTCTTTTCGTTCATCTTCCTGACTATTTTGTGCAAGGAAGGTGATGAGCTTTTCTAGTGCTGATCCATTTGAAGCTTGGATTTCTTTCGCTCTTGAAATTTCTTGATCAATGATTTGACCAATGACGGCATCTAAGACTTCTTCTTTTGAAACGAAGTAATGATAGAAGGTCCCTTTCGCGATGCCGATTCGTTTCAGAATGTCATTGACGGTTGTTTTGTTGAATCCTTTGGTTAAGAAGAATTCTTCGGCGGTGATGATGATCTCATTTCTTCGTTCATCATGCTCTTTTACGATGCGCATGTCTTACCTCCTTTCTTTAAACCGACTGTCGGTCGTTGCTTCTGACTTAATAATACCGACCGCGGGTCTAGAAGTCAACCACTTTTTTTAAAAAAAGTTCCTTATTTAATAGAAATACTTTCATATCAGGGTTTATACTGTTAAATTATTTTTGAAAAAGCTTTCTTTTCCGCTTGACACATGAATAGTCACTCATATATAATATACATGAAGAAACATTCATATGTAATTTTAGAGAGAAGGGTATCTCATGGAAAAAGTATATCGTTTGGATGGGTTGGATTGTGCTAACTGTGCAGCAAAAATCGAGCGTTCCGTCCAACAAATTAAAGGGGTAGAAAATGCGCAGGTTGATTTTATGAGCACGAAGCTAACGATTCAAGCGCCTGAAAAGGAAATCGCGCGGGTTTGCGAGGAAGCTAAAGAGGTCGTGAACAAATTAGAACCAGATGTTGAAGTGAATAGCGTGCAAACAGAAAAAGTCGAAGAGAGTTCTAAAGGGAAAATCATTCAAATTTGTATGACAATTTTAGCGTTAGGCGTGTTAGTTATTGTTAAACCAACAATGCCTTGGGAGTTCATCGCTTATCTGATTTTATATTTATGGATTGGTTACGATGTTTTGAAGACTGCGATAACAAATATTTTTCATGGTGAAATCTTCGACGAAAATTTCTTGATGGCTGTGGCAACGATTGGTGCGATTGCGATCGGTGAATATCCTGAGGCCGTGGCAGTGATGTTGTTTTACCAAGTCGGAGAATTTTTCCAAGATTATGCTGTGGCAAAATCAAGAAAATCCATCAGTTCCCTATTGGCGATACGTCCTGATTCGGCGAACTTAATCCAAAATGGCGAAGTAAGAAAGGTTGCGCCGGAAACAATTCGTGTTGGCGATCAGATTTTAGTTAAGCCTGGGGAGAAGGTCCCATTAGATGGGATCGTCAAAGAAGGACGTTCGATGCTGGATACTTCGGCGTTGACTGGTGAATCCGTCCCACGTAGTATCAATGCGGGTGAACAAATACTTAGCGGCTTCATTAATCAAAGCGGACAATTGACGGTGGAGGTCACGACGACTTTTGGTGAATCGACCGTCAGCAAGATTTTAGACTTAGTTGAAAATGCCAGCAGTAAAAAGGCGCCGGCGGAAAACTTTATTACCAGTTTTGCCCGCTACTACACACCGATCGTTGTTGGTTTGGCCGTGTTGTTAGCAATTGTGCCGCCGTTAGTTATGGGTGAACCTTTTTATGGTTGGGTGTATCGAGCGTTGACTTTCTTAGTTATTTCTTGCCCTTGTGCTTTGGTGATCTCCGTACCGCTGAGCTTCTTTGGCGGAATCGGTGGCGCTAGTAAAGCTGGGATCTTGATTAAAGGAAGTAACTACATTGAAACGTTGGCGAATGTGGAAACGCTAGTCTTTGATAAAACCGGAACCTTGACTAAAGGCGTTTTCGAAGTTCAAGAGGTGGAAACAACAATCGATCAAAAGGATTTCTTACGCTATGTTGCCAGCGCTGAACAAAGCTCCAGTCATCCAATTGCACAATCAATTGTGAAGTACGTGGACCAACCGTTATCACCAGTTAGTAAATTGGAAGAAATTGCCGGCTTTGGGATTTCCGTTGAGATTGAAGGGCATCATTTCTTAGTCGGGAATGAAAAGCTGTTAGCGAAATACGATATTCCCTTCCAAGCAGTCAATGAAATTGGCACGATCGTTTATGTGGCAATGGACGGAAAATACGTTGGACATCTATTAATTGCTGATGAACTGAAGGACAATGTCACAGAAGCGTTGTCAGAAGTGAAAAGCTTAGGTGTGAAGCGGACGGTGATGCTGACAGGTGATAACCGGATGATCGCAGATGCGATTGGCAAGAAGGTCGGGATTGATCAGGTCTACAGTGAATTGTTGCCGGAAGATAAGGTCAATCATTTGGAAGCAGAATTGTCTGATGAACAAAAGACCGCCTTTGTCGGTGATGGAATGAATGACGCGCCTGTATTAGCTCGAGCAGATATCGGGATCGCTATGGGGGGACTTGGTTCGGATGCAGCGATCGAAGCAGCGGACGTCGTGATCATGGATGATCAGCCAGCTAAAATTCCGGTTGCAATCCAAATTGCTCGCAAGACGATGGGCATTGTGAAACAAAATATCGTTTTTGCGATCGGAGTGAAGGTCATCGTTCTATTGCTAGGTGCTCTAGGATTTGCAACGATGTACGCCGCTGTATTTGCTGATGTTGGTGTGACAGTGATCGCAGTGTTGAATGCGATGCGTTGTTTGCGAGTGAAATAAGATTATATAGAAGAAAAGGCTTTGCGACTATTTCTAGTTGCAGAGCCTTTTTGCCAGTCATGCTTTTCGCAGTTTTTATGGAAAGAGAATCGTTTAATACGGAAAAAGAAATTTTTATTCGTCCAGTTTAGCATGATGGTATGCGAACGAAAAAAAGCTCATTTTTCCTGATTTTAGAAAAATGAATTTCCTAATTGAATGAGTTAGCTGCTAGTCATGCTTTTCGCAGTTTTATGGAAAGAGGATCGTTTAACACGGAAAAAGAATTTTTTATTCGTCCAGTTTAGCATGATGGTATGCGAACGAAAAAAAGCTCATTTTTCTTGGTTTTGGAAAAATGAATTTCTTAATTGAATGAGTTAGCTGCCAGTTTCCCTTTTCGTAATATGAATGAGTAGTGTGTATGTTGGAGGTAGTTAAAAAAAATTCGCTTATCAGTTGACTAAAACAGATTACAAATGTAAACTGTGTTTGTAGATTACAAATGTAAACGAAGGAGGCGAAGAGTAATGACAATGACGGTGACACCGATCAAAATCAGTGACTCGGAGTGGGAAGTCATGCGGGTAATTTGGACGCAGGAATCTACTACAGCGCAAGAAATTATTGATATTTTAGGACAAACCATGGATTGGAAACCAGCGACGATCAAAACATTGCTGGGTCGATTAGTAAAAAAAGAAGCAGTTCGGACAGAGCAAGCTGGGAAAAAATACATTTATTATCCGGCAATCAGTGAAGGCGAAACGGTCAAAAGTGCGACGGAAAATTTGTTTTCTCATATTTGTGCGAAACGAATCGGCGAAACAATCGCTGAGTTAGTTGCGGAAGCGGAACTGACAGATGCAGATGTGGAAATGATCAAAGACCAGTTAATTAATAAGAAAACTGTAGCCACGATCGAATGCAATTGTATTCCCGGTCAGTGTGAATGCAATCATCATAAATAATTGGCGACAGCCATAAAAAAATAGGAATGGGAGATCATTATTATGAAAAAACAATTTGCAATCAACGGAATGAGCTGTAATCACTGCGTAGCGAACGTGGAAAAGGCGATCAATCAATTAGATGGGATCGATAAGGTCAAAATCAATTTAAAGAAGAATCAAGGCGTTGTTAAATTCGATGAAGCGCAAGTTTCCGCAGACCAAATTGCTGCAGCAGTGACTGAAGCTGGGTATGAAACTGAGGTGATCTAATTGGCAGACACGACAGTAGAAACATTTGCCATCACTGGCATGACCTGTGCCAATTGTTCTGCTCGAGTAGAGAAGGAGCTGAAAGCAACAGAAGGTGTGCTAGAGGCGAATGTGAATCTGGCAACGGAAAAGGCAACCGTTCAGTTTGATGGAAACTTGACGGCGGAAAATTTAATTCAACGAGTTGAGGCTATTGGCTATGGCGCGATTTTGTTTGATGAGGCGCATAAGCAAAAAATCCAAGAAGAAAAAGTTGCTTATCTTAGAAAAATGAAGCGGGATTTGATTTTAAGTGCGGTTCTAACAGCTCCTTTGATGATTGCCATGATCGCGATGCTTTTAGGCAGTCATGCAGGCTGGGTACACTTTTTACACCTTCCATTAGTTCAATTAATTCTAGTGACACCTGTGCAATTTGGTGTTGGGCAGCGTTTTTATCGCGGGGCATATCATGCGTTGAAAACCAAAGCTCCGAATATGGATGTGCTGGTAGCGATGGGAACCTCGGCTGCTTTTGCGTTAAGTGTGTATAATGGTTTCTTCAATCCTCACAATTCAGATCTGTATTTTGAAAGCAGCGGCATGATTATCACCTTGATCTTGTTAGGGAAGTATTTAGAACAAAAAGCCAAAACTAAGACCAGTGATGCGATCAGGCAGTTAATGAGTTTGCAAGCCAAGACGGCAATGATTATTGTGGCAGGCGAAGAAAGGGAAGTACCAATCGAAGAGGTACAGGTTGGCGACATTTTGCGGGTTCGTCCTGGAGAACAAATTCCGGTAGATGGAAAGATTTTAAAAGGACAGACAACGATTGATGAAAGCATGCTTACCGGGGAAAGCTTACCAGTGGATAAACAGGTAGACGATCAAGTGTTTGGCGGCACCGTTAATACCACAGGCAGCATTCAATTTAGTGCTACACAAGTCGGCAGTATGACCGTCCTTTCACGGATTATCCGGATGGTGGAGGATGCGCAGGGTGAAAAAGCACCGATCCAGCAGATCGCGGACAAAATCTCTAGTATTTTTGTTCCGACAGTATTGGGATTGGCATTACTTACGTTGCTCGCGACCGGTTTAGTGACTGGTGATTGGCAACAGGCAATTGTCCATAGCGTCTCTGTGCTGGTGATTGCTTGTCCATGTGCACTTGGTTTAGCGACACCGACAGCTATTATGGTAGGAACGGGTTTAGGCGCGAAATCAGGAATTCTGATTAAGGGCGGCGGCGCGTTAGAAAAAATTGCTCACCTGACAACAATCGTTTTGGACAAAACTGGAACGATTACAGAAGGCAAGCCAGTAGTAGCAGATTTTGAAGCAGTGGATCCGCAGGCCTTGGCTTATTTAACAAGTCTAGAACAGCATTCAGAGCATCCTTTGGCAAAAGCAATCTATCATTATGGAAAAGATCAGGTTGAAATCATGCCAGTCGACAATTTTGAGAGCTTAACAGGGCAAGGAGTTACCGGCATAATCAATGGGCAATCCTATTTTGTTGGTTCAAAACGCGGCTTGAAAGAGCGAAACATTTCATTTCCTGAAGATCGTGTGTTAGCGTTAGAAGAAGAAGGAAAAACGGTGATGTTCTTAACTGACAGTACGAAAATGCTGGCAATGATCTCGGTAACGGATCAAGTCAAAGCGTCTTCTAAAGCCGCTATTGCTGCTCTTCATCAATCAGGAATCAAGGTAAAAATGCTGACAGGTGATAATCCTCAGACAGCGCAATATATTGGTGAACAGGTTGGCTTACAGGCATCAGATATCGTTGCAGAAGTTTTACCGGAGGATAAGGCTCAGGTTGTTAAAGAGCTTCAGTCTAATGGTCAATCGGTCGGGATGGTCGGCGATGGGATCAATGATGCGCCTGCACTGGCTTTAGCAGATATCGGCATTGCCATGGGCAGTGGTACAGATATCGCGATGGAGACCGCCGATATTACCTTAATGAACAGCGATCTTTTGTCGGTTGAAAAGAGTATTCATCTATCCAAATTAACCTTAAGAAAAATCAAGCAAAATTTATTCTGGGCGTTTTTATACAATGTGATTGGGATTCCTTTTGCTGCTTTAGGCTTTTTGAATCCTATCATTGCCGGCGGTGCGATGGCCTTTAGTTCGGTCAGTGTGCTGCTCAATTCTCTTAGTTTGAATCAAAAGAAGCTTTAACAGAAAGTAATTCTCTCAGGATAAGAATGCTGTAAAAAATAGGAGGCATGCAACATGAAACAAGGAGATCAAATGGATGAATCGATGAAAATGGACCATTCCACGCATGATCATCAAGAAATGGATCATTCAATGAATGGACACGATCATCACAATATGAATCAGGAAATGAGCGGACATGACCATCACGAGATGGCGCATGGCGGCATGGATCATTCGATGCATATGGGGAATTTCAAACAAAAATTTTGGCTCTCACTTGTTTTATCGATTCCGATCATCGTTCTTTCGCCGATGATGGGAATGCAGCTGCCCTTCCAATTCACTTTTCCGGGTTCTGAGTGGGTTGTTCTAGTGTTAGCAACTGTTCTGTTTGTTTACGGCGGACAACCCTTTTTGAGTGGGGCGAAAATGGAGCTGAAGATGAAGAGTCCAGCTATGATGACTTTGATTGCGATGGGCATTACAGTTGCCTACATCTATAGTTTGTATTCCTTTATTGCGAATAAGTTGAATCCTCATGAGCACGTGATGGATTTCTTCTGGGAATTGGCAACACTGATTGTCATCATGCTCTTAGGTCATTGGGTCGAAATGAACGCCGTATCCAATGCCAGTAATGCTTTGAAGAAGTTAGCAGAATTACTGCCGGACGAGGTGAATCTGATCCAAGAAGATGGATCGACCCAAAAGGTCAAGCTGCAGGATATCAAGAGCGGTGACATGCTCTTAGTTCGTACGGGGGATAAAATGCCGACCGATGGACAGATTATCAAAGGCTCAACGATTGTCGATGAATCGGCTGTGACCGGTGAATCCAAAGGCGTTCAGAAGAATGTCGGTGACACGGTCATTGGCGGTTCAGTCAATGGCGATGGTACGATCAGAGTAAAAGTCACTGGTACTGGTGAGGACGGCTACCTTGCTAAAGTCATGACGATGGTTCAGCAAGCTCAGCAAGAAAAATCAAAATTAGAATCAATTTCAGATAAAGTGGCGAAATGGTTATTCTACATTGCGTTAGTTGCCGGGATTTTAACCTTTATTGTCTGGCTATTTGCCGCAGATTTGCCGCAGGCTTTGGACCGTATGGTGACCGTTTTTGTCATCGCCTGTCCGCATGCTTTAGGCTTAGCGATTCCTTTAGTGATCGCTCGTTCCACCTCATTAGCGGCTAAAAATGGGTTGCTGCTGAAAAGTCGACAAGCCTTAGAGCAAGGAACCCAGTTGGATTATGTTTTTCTTGATAAAACAGGAACCTTAACAGAGGGTAAGTTTACGGTGACAGGGATTGAGAAATTGGCAGAGGCAAGTAAAGAAGAGGCGCTGAAATATATCGGAGCCCTTGAAGCGCAAACCAACCATCCCCTTGCCGTTGGCGTTATGAATTATTTGAAAGCTGAAGGTATTGACCCTTATCAAGCACAAGAGGTGTCGACCTTAAAGGGAATCGGTGTAAGCGGGACAGTAGAAGGTCATCAGGTCATTTTAGCGAATCAAAAAGAAATCGAACGCCGTGCATTGAGCTTTGATCAAGAAAAATTGAAGGAGTACCAAGCACAGGGAAATACGATTTCCTTCCTATTAATTGATGAAGAGCTGGTTGCTTTCTTTGCGATGGGAGACTCGATAAAGCCACAAGCCAAAGCGTTTATCAAAGACTTGCGTAATGCTGGAATCGAACCTGTTATGCTGACTGGAGACAATCAAGAGGCTACAAAAGCAGTGGCTGATTATCTGGGTCTTAAAGAATTTTTTGGCGAGCTATTACCAGATGATAAAGAAAAAATTATTAAACGCTACACCGATGATGGTAAGAAAGTCATGATGGTAGGAGATGGGATCAATGATGCTCCTGCTTTAGCTAGAGCGACAATCGGAATGGCGATCGGTGCTGGAACTGATATTGCGATTGATTCGGCTGACGTTGTGTTGACTAATAGCAATTTACAGGATATTTTAAAATTTGTCCGTTTGGCGAAGAAAACACATCGTAAAATGATACAAAATCTTTGGTGGGGTGCCGGTTATAATATTTTAGCAATCCCTTTAGCGGGAGGTATTTTAGCACCTATCGGAATTTTACTGAGTCCCGCTATTGGTGCGATTTTAATGTCCTTAAGTACGATTATTGTGGCGATAAATGCTATGACTTTACGCGTCTGAGAATTCAGACGCTTTTTTTTTTGAAAAAAAGTTGATAAAAAACTTTGTGTCCATTTATGTTATTTTTAAAGAAGAGGAAATTCAATGAGTAAAAGAGGAGACACAAGGCATGATTTGGCAATTTATAATAAGAAAGAAAACCCAGGGCTATTTGCAGCTACTTGAATTAATAAATAAAGAACAGTACACGATTACTGAAATGGCTAAGCAACTAAAGGTGAGTATTCGAACAGCGATGCGTTATAGTGATGAATTACAGCAAAAGGGCTATGTGATAAAAGGAAAACCATGGCGAATTAATCGGCAGCACCATCCAAATTTCTTAGAGCTTCATCGGAAAGTGTTAACAGAAGATCCACGCTTTAAACTTTTCAAACAATTTCTTTGGCAACAGACTTCTGCTGACACAGATTACACAAAAATGAGAGAACTGAATCGACAACTGATTCATTTGAACCTTTGGGTAAATCGACGAGCAGGCAGGCTTTTAGGTGATCCAGGTATCATTTTATTGTTACAATTACGCTATTTGAGAGATTTTTATTATTTTGAAGAAGGCGAGGTCTACCAGCAAATCGAACAGTATTATAAAGAGCAACCAACACCTTCAGTGAACCAGGTATTGTATCCAGATAAAGTACTAATCAGCCGATTCATTGAAAAATTCGATTTACAGGGAAATTTAACAGAGTTTTTCTTCTTTGATCATTTGCGCTATCATTTTCAAAGCTTTACTGAGTTTTACCATTGCCACCAACAATATCAGACTGATTTATATCAGGAAGTCAGGAAGGCGAGTAGAATTATTGAAGAAACGATTGCTTTGGAAGGCGAACTATTAAGGAGTACATTCAACGTAAAGCTTTTTGATCTTTTCTTTGGACTATCCCAGGGTCTTCCAATACTACTCTTCAATTTAAAATGGAAGCAGGGACCGGTTCCGTCAAGTTATGATCATCTTAGTAGGGAAGTGAAGCGGCAAATTCCGATGCTGAGGAATTGTCAAAATGAAGGGCTGGCTTTGGCCTTGAAAATCATTGTGGTTGCAAGTCATCAAGTTGCGTTGAAAACGACGCCCACTTTAGACTCTTCTTTATTGATTCAAGAGAGATATCAGACGGTTTTATTATCTGATTAAGGAAAATTGGATCAAGATTTTTCTTAAAGAAAGGTTATGCTATAATGATGAGGACTACGATAAGAGTATCATTCTATTTCACGTGTTTCTTGAACATTCTCGTGATTTGTAGAAGGGGATACAGTTGAAAATAAGGGGTAGTTCTTTCATTTGAAGGGCTAGGAAGTAGGAGGAGAGCAGAATGGGATTGCGAAAGTTAGATGTTCCGACATCTTCAATTACAGAAGTAAAAAAATCACCAATGGATGTTTTTGCTCAAGCTCGTAAAGCAGAGACCGGGGTTTATATTTTTAACCGCGAAAAAATCGCTGGTGTGATGCTGACTAAGGAACAATATGAAGCCTTAGTAGAGGAGTTAAATACCTTGCGAGATACGTTATATCAACCAGTGGAACGAGAATTACCTGTTCCTGAAGAATTAGAGGAATTAGCGACAGCTCTAAGAACAACACTAGCCAAAGGTTCGGTGATTTCGGCGCGCTATTTGGATGAACGCATGGTGGCGACTGGTTTTATCACGAAGAAAACCGGCTTTGGCGGTGTGACAGAAATGATGAAGGAGCTGGAGGATACTGGAAAGATCATCTACCAGCTAAGGCGGCGGGAGCACAATAAGGTCATCTATGCTGAAATTTTTGGTGAGCCGCAGGAGTTCCAGCGTGGATCGGCAGACAAGCTGATGATTCGCAAAGTGAACTTAATCGAGAGATAAGGTAATTGACTTAAAAAACTTATTCGGACAACGCTGTTTCTATTGTTTTTGATAGGACAGGTTGTTCTTTTTTTTGCAGAAATTATGTTTTTCTATCTTCTAGTGGGAATAATTGTCTCTGAACAGACGTTCGGTTATAATGAAGATAAGATAGGAAGGGGAGAGCAGAATGGCAGATTTGGTTTTTCCTTTGAAAAATGATACATCGCGAAAAATTATCCATATTGACATGGATGCTTTTTTTGCCTCCGTCGAGGAACGGGACGATCCAGAACTGGCGAAGCATCCTTTAGTAATCGCTCGTCATCCTTCTGATACTGGCGGCAAGGGTGTCGTGACGACGGCGAATTACAAGGCTCGGATTTATGGGATTCATTCGGCGATGAGTGCCCAGAAGGCGTATGAATTGTGTCCTCAGGCTATTTTTAAGCCTGGTGACCATGCCAAGTACAGTGCTGTTTCACAACAGGTTCGAAAAATTTTTCATCGCTATACGGATATTATTGAGCCGGTGTCGATCGATGAAGCTTATCTGGATGTAACGGAAAATAAGATCAATGCGCGTTCGGCCATCAAAATTGCTCGTCTGATTCAGCAAGAGATTTGGCAGGAGCTGCAATTAACCTGTTCTGCTGGAGTCAGCTACAATAAGTTCTTGGCCAAGCTGGCTTCGGATTACCAAAAGCCTCAGGGAATGACAGTAATCTCGCCAGAGGAATCCGTCGTTTTTTTAAAACGTTTGCCTATTGAGAAATTTCATGGCGTAGGGAAGAAGACTGTTCCTAAAATGAATGAGCTGGGAATTTTTACTGGAGCGGACTTGTACGAGAAGAGTGAAATGTTCCTGATTCAAGAATTCGGCAAGATGGGCTATTCTTTGTATCGAAAGGTACGGGGAATCCATGATTCACCTGTTAGTATCACGCGTGAACGAAAGTCTGTCGGGAAAGAACATACGTATGGACGCCCGTTATCGACAGATGATGAGGTGTTAAGTCAGTTAAGGCAATTGGCGGAAAAAGTCGAGGCCTCCTTAAAACGCGTACAGCGTCACGGCAAGACGGTTGTTCTTAAAGTTCGCTATGCGGATTACACGACAGTCACACGGCGGGTCACTTTGCCTTATTACATAGAAAAGAAAGAAGACTTGTTTTCACAGGCCAGTTTGATTTGGGAGGAGATTGGCGGCGTAGAAAAAGGGATCCGCTTAGTCGGAATTACTCTGACTAATCTTGATCCCATTGCATTTGAAAATATTGTGTTGCCTTTGTGGGAAGAGCGTTCAAATTAGTTCGCTCTTTTTGATTTGCTCGAAAGCTTTTTCGGAGTCATGAAGCTTCTCCCAAATGACGACTTCACCTTTAGCCAATGATTTTTTTACATCGATGATGCGTTGGTTGGAACTACCACGAAATTGTAGCATCAAGTTTTTCTTTGAGAGTTCGAAACGACCGTCAACTAAAATATCGATCTTGCTTAGCATTTCTAGCTTATCATCGCTGTCTAACAGCAGTTCTTCAAAGGTGTAGCCGCTCCAAGACCAGATGTCCTTCGTATCGCCGAATTCAGCGCGAATTCGATTGATAACTTTTAAGCAGACCTGCGTATTTAAGAAGGGTTCACCGCCTAAGAAGGTCACACCTTGGACATAGTCATGAGCGGTATCCGCAATTAGCTGGTCTTCTAATTCTTGAGTGAAAGGCTTGCCGTAATGAAAATTTTGCGAAGCCGCGTTGAAGCAGCCTTCACAGGCAAAGGGACAGCCGCTGACGTAAAGACTGTTACGGACGCCTTCGCCATCAACAAAGTTGAAGGCCTTGTAGTCTGCGATATATTGTTGGCTCAACTCGCTGGCCAGCCATTCTTTTGGTTTAGGATTACGCATATTTTTCCCCTTTCAAGTAAAACAGGGAGCGGCAAAGAGCGCCGTCCCTGTCAATCGTATTTCTGTTTGGCTCAATGAACGAAGAATGTTCGTTGAGTTTTTTTTACATGTGTTTTACACGTGAGGCGATTTCTTCGTGACGTCCGTGCACCATTGGACGTGCTTGAGGGTTTCCTAAGTATCCGCAAGTCCGTTTGACTACGTCACATGATTTTGGATCGTGATTGCCGCATTGTGGGCATTCAAAGCCACGTTTGGTTGGTTTGAAGTCACCTTCGAAGCCACATTCGTAGCAGTGGTCAATTGGTGTATTCGTTCCTAGATAGGCGATGCGATCGTAACCGTAATCCCACACAGCTTCCAATGATTTTGGATTTTGTTGAAGAACAGGGTATTCACAATAATGGATAAACCCGCCAGAGCAGTATTTAGGATAATCCTTTTCAAAGTCTAGTTTTTCAAATGGTGTTGGATTTTTACGAACGTCGTAATGGAAACTATTTGTATAGTAGTCCTTGTCTGTAATATTTTCGACAATACCAAAACGTTCTGTATCTAAACGACAGAAGCGGTCAGTTAAGCTTTCACTTGGTGTTGAATACACACTGAAATGGTAGCCATATTCGTTGCCCCATGCATCGGCGTGTTCTTTCAAGTCTTTCATGATGTCAATGGTAAAGTCTTTTGCTTCTGGATTGTTTTCCCATTCGCCGCCGTAAAAGACACTGGCTACTTCATAAAGTCCGATATAGCCCAAAGAAATCGTTGCCCGTTTATTTTTGAATAATTCGTTAACCGCATCGGTCCGTTTCAGACGTTTGCCGAACGCGCCATATTGATAAAGGATCGGAGCGTTTGCTGGTGTGGCTTCTTTACAACGATCGATGCGGAAAACTAACGCGTCTTTGGCGATTTGCAGGCGTTCTTCTAATAGAGACCAGAATTTTTCTTTGTTGCCGCCAGACTCTAAAGCGATCCGCGGTAAGTTTAAGGTAACAACACCAAGGTTCATACGACCTGCGTTGACTTCTTCTCCTTGTTCATTTTTCCAGCCTTGTAAGAATGAGCGACATCCCATTGGCACTTTGAAGCTGCCGGTTAATTCGATCAATTTATCATAGTTCAAGATATCTGGATACATCCGTTTGGTTGCACATTCTAACGCCAATTCTTTGATATCGTAGTTTGGATCAGTTGGTTCTAAGTTTGTACCACGACGCAAAGTAAAGATCAATTTAGGAAAGATTGCTGTCCGTTTTTCGCTGCCTAGACCTTCGATTCGGATTTGCAGAATCGCTTTTTGAATTTCACGTTCAAACCAGTCTGTTCCAAGGCCAAAGCCTAAAGAAGTGAATGGTGTTTGTCCGTTTGAAGTAAATAGGGTATTGATTTCATATTCTAAGCTTTGCATCGCGTCATAAATATCTTTACGTGTTTTTTGTTTCGCGAACGCTTTTTGTTTTTCAGGGTCATCGATCCACTCTTCAGCGTCTTTTAAGTGTTTTGCGTAATTTAGACGCGCAAAAGGAGCTAATAATTCGTCTGTACGGTCTGCTGAACAGCCACCGTATTGGCTTGAAGCCACGTTGGCGATGATTTGTGAGATCTGGGCTGTTGCTGTTTGGATTGATTTAGGACTTTCAACTTCCGCATTCCCGATTTTAAAGCCGTTGTTCAACATGCCTTTGAAGTCAATCAAACAGCAGTTGGTCATCGGTGTATATGGATGATAATCTAAATCATGATAATGGATGTCGCCTTTTTGGTGCGCGTTCGCCACATGAGGCGGCAGCATCTTCAGACCAATTGATTTGCCGACAATTCCAGCTGTTAAATCACGCTGCGTGTTAAAGACATCACTATCTTTATTAGCATTTTCGTTAACGACGGTTTGATCCTTGTTGATCAATTTTCCGATCGTAAAGTTGATATCGGTGGCTTTGCTGCGCTGGAAGTCGCGGCGCGTCCGATAATTGATATATTCTTCCGCTAATTCATATTCGTTGTGTTCTAATAATGTATGCTCCACGATGTTTTGGATTTCATATATTTTGATATCGCTAGTAAAACGTTCTGAAATTTCTGCATCTACACGCTCAACGATTGACTGGATACGTTCATGAGCCAATGGATCAACAGATCCTTTAATTTTCGTTTCTGCCTTGATTAAAGCATCATAAATCTTTTGATCATCAAATGCTGTGTGACGACCATCACGTTTTACGACCTTAATATTTTTTAGCGACGGTTGATATTCGTTGAACAACGAATCTTTTGTGTGGATTTCCATCATTGCAAACACTCCATTTCCTTTAAAGTTCATTATCAATCATATAGCATTTCTGAGTTTGTTGCAACGATATATAGTATTATTTTTTGTCAAAAAAAGAAAAGCACACTATATATAGTGTGCTCGTTTACTGAAAGATATAAGAAAACTGATGAGGTCAAGCTTCCCTTTATGATAAAATAACTGAAAAATATTTTTCCAAAAAAGTGAAAAAATTGTAAGACTATTGAAGGACGTTTCACATAGGAATCCGCCTCAAATATGATACCATAAAGAAAAAAATTTAGATATTAAAAATAAGTATTCGTCATATTAATTTTTTGAATATGTTGATCACTGCTGCGTCAGACAAGGACCAACTCATTTTTCTATTTGAGAAAAATAGTACATTAAAACGAATAAGGATGTCAGTTCAACTTTTTGCAGGAGACGTAGGCAAAAAAGAAATTATCAAAATTAGCTAATACATTGATTGAACACTTTAGTTGAATGATATACGGCATTCGAATCAACCTAATTTTTTCTTTTAGAAAAAATGATTACATTAAAACGAATAAGGATGTCAGTTCAACTTTTTGCAGGAGATATAGGCAAAAAAGAAATTATCAAAATTAGCTAATACATTGATTGAACACTTTAGTTGAATGATATACGGCATTCGAATCAACCTAATTTTTTCTTTTAGAAAAAATAATTACATTAAAACGAATAAGGATGTCAGTTCAACTTTTTGCAGGAGACGTAGGCAAAAAAGAAATTATCAAAATTAGCTAATACATTGATTGAACACTTTAATTGAATGATATACGGCATTCGAATCAACCTAATTTTTTCTTTTAGAAAAAATGATTACATTAAAACGAATAAGGAGGCACTCATGAAAAAAATGATCGATGTGCAGCATCTTAGTAAAAGCTTTGGCACACGAAACAATAAAGTCACGGTTTTAAATGACCTGAACTTCAGTGTAGAAAAAGGCGAGTTCATCGGTATTATGGGACCTAGTGGAGCTGGGAAGACGACCTTGATGAATATCCTCTCCACAATTTTATTGCCGACAATGGGTTCCGTTAAAATCGACGGAGCAGATATTACCCAGATGCGAGAGGCTCGTTTGACGGATTTTCGGCGGGAGAATTTAGGATTTATCTTTCAGGACTTTAATCTAATCGATAGTTTAACAGTCAAGGATAATATTATTTTGCCATTGACTGTCAGTAAGCTCTCTAATGAAGAGATTGAAGAACGGGTGCTTCGGTTGACGAAAATTTTGAAGATTGAGCAGATCTTAGCACGTTACCCGGAAGAAATATCCATCGGGCAGCAGCAGCGAACAGCAGCGGCCCGCGCTTTGATCAGCCGTCCATTGGTTTTGTTTGCTGATGAACCCACTGGCTCTTTAGACTCTAAGTCTGCTTCAGAATTTTTGAATTATTTAGATGAGGTGAATCTTCATGAGGAAACCACAATCTTAATGGTGACCCATGATCCTTACACTGCTAGTTATTGTAACCGAGTATTGTTTATTAAAGATGGGCGTTTTTTCTCTGAAATTGTCCGTCGTTCTTCTCGCAAGGATTTTTTTGAAAAGGTCATTGATATGCAGGCAACGATCGGCGGAGGAGGAAAAGCCAATGCTGATTAAAATCGTTTGGCGAAGCTTTAAAAAGCAGTTGTCGAACTATTTGATTTTTTTCTTCAGTCTGATTTTTGCAGTAATGGTTTATTATTCTTTTACAGCGATGACCTATGAGCAGCCGTTAATTCGCAGTGCTGGAAAAAATACACAGCTAGTTGGGATGTTAGGCTTCGGCAGTTTTGCGGTTGTACTGATTTTGCTGTTTTTTATGACGAATACCAATCGTTTTTTTATAGAAAATCGGCGAAAGGATATCAGCATCTTCCATTTATATGGATTGAACTACTATCAGATTTGTCTCTGGTTCATTTTAGAAATTTTCTTTATCGGGATTTTTTCTTTTGTAATCGGGATCGGCGTTGGAGTTTTGCTTTCTAAGCTGTTTAGTATGATTCTTGTGAAAGCTATGGACCTGCCGCTAAGAGTGCATTTCTTTTTCTCGACCGATGCGATCATAGCAACTGGCTTAGTGGTGCTCTTTATATTGGCGGTTGTTTCTTTCCAGATTTTATGGCTGGTATCAGGGTCTAAGTTTTCACATTTAAAGACGCTTCGCTTACGTAAAATTCAAGCGATGAAGGTATCTTTGCCGCAGAAAATCGCCGGTAGTATTGGTGCTCTATTTTTATTGGGCGGCTGGGGAATGGCGATGACCTATGTTGTTTTTTCCCGGACAGCCAGTGATCGTTTCGGCTTGCTTCGAGGCAATGCTTTGTTAATGGGCTTGATCTTTTTACTATGTGTATTTGGCAGCTATTTATTTTTTGCTTTTACATTGCGCTGGTATAATTCCTATCGGCCAAAGCGCTTAAACAAAAATTTGGGAATGCTATCAAGAAGCGAATGGCAATTACGATTATTTAGTGAATGGCGTTTTTTGGGTTCTATCACAGTTGCGTTAGGTTTAGCATTGGCGATTTTAGGGGGAATGGCGGCACTTGTGTCACTACAAATGCGTTTAGTTGATGAAATTGCTCCGGCCTCTGTAATGATGACACAACAAAGCTATCAGAAGCTAGAACCGAAGCTGCAAAGCGTTGCTCCTTATCAACGGCAGACCCTACACTTAAAAGCAGTGCCAGCCAAACAAAGCGTAGCAATTTCTGGAGAGGGCGTAAATTCTCAGCCGGAAATTACGGATGTCGTTTCGATATCTGATTATCTGGCTTTTCGAAAAACCAATCCTACCTTGCAGAATATTCAGTTAAAGTCTGCTGATTCGACAGTTGTTTTGAGCTCCTATCAGCGTTATCTGAATGATTATGCTCGTTACAGTAAAATCATATATTTGAAAAGTCAGAAGCTAAAGGTTCAAGAAACGCACCCCAATTTTTTTGGTGATACGAGCTTGCGATATGGTACGGGAATGATTGTCGTTTCTGATGAACTTTTTGATGAATTATCAGGCATTTCTTATGCGTTAGAGGTGATCGATGTAGAAGATCGTTTTGAGAATAAGCTGAATCAGGTTATTCGTGCAAACCTGAAGGGCGATTGGGATTATCCGATACATTATGATCTGACTTGGAAAAATGAACAGATTGTCGGAGATATTGTAGAAGGAGAAGGAAATAATAAAGATGGGTCGACGGTATATCGTTCCGAATATACCTCGTATCAGGAAGTTTATCGAATGACTCGCAGCAGTATGGGGTTGGTGCTGTTCGTAGTGACCTTTGTGACCACCACCTTTATCATTGTGACAGCAAGTATGGTCACACTGCGGCAGCTTTCTGAGTTTAAGCAAAAGCGAAAGAAATATGGTTTATTACGACAAATGGGAATACCCGATAAAACAATTTATCAAGAAATTAAGCGTGAAAATCGAGTGGTTTTCTTTATTCCAGCGATTTTGGCTCTGATTCATAGTATGTTAGCTATCTCGGTCATTTCTCACATTGCCAAAAATGCCAACTATGGATTTGTTTATCTGTTTTGTGGACTGATGCTGGTGGTCTATGCGCTATTTTATTGGGCAACGTGCGTATATCAGAAAAAGCTTTCATAAAATCTTAAGAACAGGATGTATCGATATTCGGTATATCCTGTTTTTTCGTCTAGTAATCTTCCTAGTTACATTGGCAGAAAACCAATGATAGCAGGCAGTTTTTCCATTTAAAAAAATGCTCTAAACGCCGTGGATACCAATGTGACAAAACTGTTCGTTTGAAAGCGGTATATGTAAGAAAAACAAATGGTAGATTTTTGGCATCCTCCTATAATGAGTACTAAATAAAAGGGAGAGGGCGATCGGATGAAGAAATTTTTTAAACGCCCCGCTACTCGTTACTGGTTAAGTTTTATTGGAAAGACGCTTTTCTACTTTGCCGTCCTTTTAATACTCGTTTACTTATACCATTACAAGAGTATCCAAGGCGGTAATTTTATCTATAACGAATTTTAATCGATTGAAAAGAGTTCGTTCTTAAACTGAACGGGAGGGGGACCAACATGCAAAATATCATTACAGCGATTGACCAATGGGCTAATGAAAAGCCAGAGGCACTCGCTTATCAATCAGAAAAGGAAGAATTCAGTTATCAAACATTACGTCAGTGGTCAGATAACTTAGCACACTATTTGAATCAAAATATAGAAGCTAAAACACCGATTGTTGTCTTCGGAGAATTGGAATTTGCTATGATCGCCAGTTTCTTAGGAGCGGCCAAAAGCGGACATGCCTATATTCCGATTGAATCAACTAGCCCATTGGATCGTATCCAACTGATCCTAAAGGTAGCACAGCCAGCAATGATTTTAAGTGTTTTGCCTTGGCCAGAAGAATTAAACGTGACGATTCCAGTCGTGTCGCCTGAAAAACTAGCTGAGATTTTTACAACAGAACATGCATATGAAAAATTGCAGCCAGTGATGGGCGATGAAACCTTCTATATCATCTTCACTTCTGGAACGACTGGGGTACCGAAGGGTGTTCAGATTAGTCACAAAAATTTATTGAGTTTTGTAAATTGGGATCTAAAGGATTTTGAGATCGAAGCGGGCATGCGTTTTTTATCGCAGGCACCCTATTCCTTCGATTTATCCGTTATGAGTATCTATCCTGCACTTTGCAGCGGTGGAACATTAATTCCGATGGAAAAAGCAGTGATCAATGATTTCAAGAAATTATTCAACTTTTTACCAAATTTAGCTTTGGAGATCTGGGTGTCAACACCGTCACTCATGGATATCTGTCTAATGGAGAAGACCTTTGATGGCGAACATGTGCCTTCACTGAAGATTTTCCAATTCTGTGGAGAGGAGCTGCCAAGAAAGACGGCAGAAGAGTTATTACGTCGCTTTCCGCATGCGAAGGTCTTTAATACTTACGGGCCAACGGAAGCAACGGTTGCCATGACGCAAATTGAAGTGACTGAAGAGGTGTTAAGTAAATATGATCGTGTGCCGATCGGTTATATCAAAGAAGATACCGAAGTTCTGATTTACGACGGAAATCGAGCAGTAACAGACGGCATTGCCGGGGAGATCATTATTAAAGGTCCGAGTGTTTCAAAGGGCTACATGCATAATCCAGAAAAAACGGCAGCTGCCTTTTTCAAGATCGATGGCGTTCCTGCTTATCGTACAGGAGATGCTGGAAGACTTCAGAAGGATGGGTTACTCATATATGAAGGACGGATTGATTTTCAAGTGAAGCTGCACGGCTTTCGAATCGAATTGGAAGACATCGATCATCATTTAGAACAGGTTTCTTATGTTAAGCAGGCGACAGTGGTTCCCAAGTATCAAGACCACAAGGTTCAGCAATTAGTGGCTTATGTTGTTGCCAATGCCAATGACTTTGAGAAAACGTATCAGCTAACCAAGGCAGTGAAAGAAGAATTAGCGGAAGCTGTCATGGACTACATGATTCCGCAAAAATTTGTCTATGTCGATCAATTACCGCGGACGGCAAACGGCAAAATTGACCGCAAGCGACTAATTAACGAGGTGAATAGCTGATGATTGTACCTCACATGGTCCCTTACGCGTCACCGATTTACTTCATTATTTTGATTGTGGCGCTGCTACCGTTAATCTTAAGCTTACTGCTTCGCGGCAAACGAATCGGCTGGTACCAGTCACTGATCACACTGTTCTTCTTGTATGTTTCTTTTGGCGGAAAGGATTATCGCCAAGGGCTGGCATTGATCGGCTACGTGATCTTCCAAAGTATTCTTGTTTGGTGTTACAACCATTATCGTAAAAACAAGAATCAAGCGGGCATCTTTTACTTAGCCGTATTTTTAAGTATCGTTCCTTTGATTTTAGTTAAGATCACCCCATTTATAGATGGAGAAAACTCCATCTTTGGATTTCTAGGGATTTCTTATCTGACCTTTAAATCGGTTCAGATCATCATGGAAATGCGGGATGGGATGATCAAGGAATACAGCCCGTTGAACTATATCAAGTTCCTGCTGTTTTTCCCAACGATTTCCTCTGGTCCGATCGATCGGTATCGCCGCTTTGAAAAGGATTTGAAGGAGCCGCCTACACCAGAAAAATACGTCGATTTATTAGGTGCTGGTGTTCACGATATTTTTGTCGGCTTTTTATATAAATTTGTAATCGGCTATTATTTTGGTCAAGTGCTTCTGCCAATCGTTGATCGAATGGCGATGCAGCATGGTGGTATTTCTTGGGGCCTAGTCGGCTATATGTATGTCTATAGTATGTATTTGTTCTTCGATTTCGCTGGCTACAGCCTGTTTGCAGTAGGCACCAGCAAGCTGATGGGATACGAGACACCACCGAACTTTAATAAGCCGTTCTTATCCTGGAACATCAAAGAATTCTGGAATCGTTGGCACATGACCTTGTCCTTTTGGTTTCGCGATTATATTTATATGCGTTTGATGTTCACCTTGATTAAAAAGAAAACCTTCAAGAGTCGGATCGTCGCGTCAAATGTCGGCTACTTTGCTTTGTTCCTGATCATGGGCGTTTGGCACGGCTTGACTTGGTATTACATCTTGTATGGCTTCTATCATGCCGCATTGATTTGTTTGACAGATGCGTGGCTGCGATTCAAGAAGAAACACAAGAAGCAGATTCCATCCAATAAATTTACCCACGCGTTGGCGATTTTCTTAACCTTCAACGCCGTCTGCTTGAGCTTTTTGATCTTCTCAGGTTTTTTGGACAAATTAATATTTCACAATTTCTTTCTAGGAAGATAAACAACTAGACTACAAAAAAACGAAATGGAGCGAGTAACATGGAAGACACATTATTTAGTATTTTAAAAGATATCACAGGAACAGAGGAAGTTCGAGAAAATCCTGAGGTAGATTTATTCGAGGAAGGATTGATGGACTCCCTAGCAACCGTTCAGCTATTGGTTGAAATTGAAGGACAGTTAGATGTGCAAGTACCTGTTTCAGAGTTTGACCGCGCGCAATGGAACACACCAAATAAAATTATTGAACAAGTGAAAGCTTTACAGGCTTAATGAAAAAGAAACTTTTCGGTATCTTTGGGCCGATTCTTTTAGCGGCAGTATTATTGGTTCTTCTGTTTTTTTCCCCATTTAAAATCAACAGCAATGATCCAAAGCTGATCAAAGCTGCTTCAAGTTCAATGGCTGGAAATGTTTTGCGAGGAAACAGTATTACAAAAGAAGCTCTAAGTACCGATCATTACGTCCCATTTTTCGGCTCTTCTGAATTGAGCCGAATCAGTCCCTTCCATCCATCGGTCTTAGCCGAAAAGTATGATCGCGGCTACACGCCTTTTTTGATGGGAGCGCCTGGAACCCAATCATTGACCCAATTTATGATGATGCAGTCATTGGGAAATGAGTTGAAGGATCGCAAGGTTGTATTCATCATTTCCCCACAATGGTTTGTTAAAAATGGGATCAAACGTGATTACTTTGATGCCTATTATTCCCCAGAGCAGACCTTGACTTGGCTAATGAATCTCAAAAAAGTTCAATCTAGTGATAAATATTTGGCTCAACGCTTGACTCACTATGGAGTGGTAAGAAAAGATGAACGGTTAGAAAGAATGCTAGATGAAGTGATGGCGGGAAATTTACCAGACCAAACGGATGTCACCTTCAGCAGACTAAAATTAAACATGTTAGAACGAGAGGACGAATTGTTCAGTACAATCGGCATGATTAGTAAGCAGAAGGCTATCGATAAAAATGTCAAAGCACTGCCTGAACATTATGATCCCCATAAATTGAATCAGTTAGCCAATCGTTTAGGCAAGCAGGCGACCCAAGGAAATGAATTTGGGATTCAACAGCATTTCTTTAAACGCAGGATCGAACCACATATGGATCGATTTGCCAATTCGCAACGAAAATGGGATTATCGCTATTCTCCAGAGTTTTCCGATTTTCAATTGGCGCTTGATCAATTAGCAAAAAAGCATGCGAAGGTACTCTTTATCATTCCACCAGTCAATGGCCGCTGGGCAAAATTTACGGGTCTTTCTGATGAGATGCTGCAGCAATTTTCTGCTAAAATCAAATACCAATTAACATCGCAGGGCTTTACCAATATCGCTGACTACTCAACTCAGCAAAATACGCCCTACTTTATGCAAGATACGATTCATTTAGGATGGAAGGGCTGGCTGGCGGCAGATAAAGAAATTGCCCCATTTTTGAAGAGCTCTAATTCTCAAGGTGAGAATTATACGATCAATAATCATTATTTCCTAAGCAAGGAATGGCAAGAAATGAATCCCGAAGCGATAAAATAGAAATAGGGAAATTACGCTTGTGAACTTGTGATTGTCTGATTTATCAGCTGGATTAGTAAAGAAAAAGGGCGGTTTTAAAGCGTTGATTTCATCTAAAATAGTTCTTTTTTAGAGATTTTAATGGTGATTCACAAACATTAATCAGAACATCTTTGAGACTTAATTTTGTCTTGAGGTGTTCTTTTTTTCTGTTCTAATAACGAACATAGAAAAGTTATGGTTAAATGGCTTTGTGATTTTAATTGTGTTAATAAAATACAGCTAAAAAGAGAAAATGGTAATTTTTCTTTTTCTATAGAAAAAAGTAAATAACTCCAAATTTATGCTAAATTTACTTTTGTTTTATTGATAATGTTATAATTTTATTATAAAAAAGCGCATACATCGCTGGAAGGAGCATTTCTTAATGAAAACAATTGAGCAGAAAAAACCGTTATTACAAAGAACATTGTTTGGTGTAAAAAGAGCCACCCTTGAGGCGAAAATTACTAGCTATTTTGAATTTTCTCAAGATGTTGCTACATTCATTAAATACCTTGTAGTTGTCATGGTACGAAATTCGCTTGTTGTTAGTGATTTTTCTTTTCTTTGCCAAGAATTGGTTTGTGAGGTGTTTCTGACAGCGGAGCCTAGTGATGTGCTGCGTGAATACTGCGCCTATTTTAAAGATTATTTCAAAAAAAGCGGAGATTGGGATAAGGTCGTTCATCGCTTGTTTACCGACAAAAAGGAATACTATCGTTTAACCGAAGAAGCTCGTTCAAATAAAAAGCTTTTAGATACTCCTGGAACAGAGAAGGTTCAGAATTCAGCGCTGACTCTTCGGATCGTTTCTACCTTTGAAGACGCGTCAGGTAAAAAGCATACCTTAACAATTGCGGATGCAGACGAAACACGCTCAAGGGCAGAAACTTCTGAACTTCTGGAAATCCTAACGACTGTGGCACTCTTTGAGACAGCTGCTGGTGTAAGACGATTTGTAAAATTTATTCAAGCAAAGCGTCCGGGAACAAAAGAGACATTTAAAGAGACAGTTGTAGAAGTCGATCAGGTGGAACAACCAGCAGATCAACAGGAAGAGTGTGTCTTAAATTCAGAAGTAGAAACACCAGAAGTGAAGACGATCGAGATCGTTGTGCCAGCAGGTGTTGATCTGAGTACGGTGAATGCTCAAGATTTACTGACAATGGTTCGCGTCGGACATCCTGATGTGGTTAGTTTGGAAAATATCCGTGTTATATTTACTGAAGAAGAGCCGGAAGAACCAGCAGATGATGAACTGGAAATCCAGAAATCTTTTCTCGAACCTGTGATAGAATCGCAGAGTTCACAAACGTTGTTAAAAGACAAAGTTACACCGAAAACCATAGACGATGTTTCTGCTCCACCAACGACAAAACCGCAGAGGACCAAAAAGAAGAGATTGCTTACGCATAAAGAGGCTTATGTCCAGAGTTTGATTGAGAATTGGCCTCAGAAAGAGCACAATGGGAAAAATAAGGAGAGTAGTATTAAGAAGAAGAGAAGATGAGTGATTTAATTTTAGGTGCGTGTAGTTTTTGCCTCTTCAAATGGCAGAATAAAAGAGCCCAAAGAAAAATATTCTTTAGGACTCTAGTCAATTCTTATTGATAATTTTTATAATAGAAGATCGCTAGCTGTGTTCGGTCACGAACTCCTAATTTATCTAATAGCTGACTGATGTTGTTACGAACAGTGCCTTCACTTAAGAAGAGCTCTTGGGCGATCTCTTTGTTGTTTTTGCCATTTGCCACTGCAATGAGAATGCTTTCCTCTCTTTCAGATAAGTCAATGGCTGGTTGTTTTTGAGGAGATTGATCTGTTAAGATCGAAGCTAATTTTCCAACGATCTCTGTTCCAAAAACTGTCTGCCCATTGTATACAGCTTTGATTGCAGGAACGATACTGCCCAGCTCCTGCTTGATTAAATAGCCTTTGACACCGATCTGCAGGGCTTCTCGGATATATTCATCATCGGAAAAAGTCGTCAGTAATAGGATGACGGCTTCTGGCACCTGTTTAAAAATCGCTTTTGCGGCTTCGATACCGGTGCTATTTCCCATGCGAATATCTGTTAATAGAACGTCCGGTCGTTCCTGCAAATAGAGTTTGACGGCTTCTGGTGCAGAATTTCCGGTACCAACAACGTGTATTTCATCAGATATTTCTAAAATAGTTTTCAATGATTCCGTTACTAACGGATCGTCATCAACAACAACAACGCGAATCATGACATACCTCCTACTAGCAGGATAGAATATTATTTTCTTGTTCGATGGTGATTGTGAAAGGATGGTTGACTATCTTTTGGCAAAACAATGTGAATCAGAAAATTATCCGGAGTTTGTGAGACGTGAAGCTGTCCGTTAATTTGTTCTACGCGCTGACGCATGCTTTTTAACCCAATGCCATCTCCACTTTTCTTAGCAAGTGTTCCATTATCAAGAATTTGCAGTCGATAAAAGGCAGGCAGCTCGTTAAATGAAAGTGTTACATTGCTAGCATTGCTATGTTTCATCACATTAGCAAATGCTTCCTTAAGCACCATAAGCAGTGTTCGTTCCTGCTCCTGATCCATACCTTCTGGAATATTCCCTCGAATCTCCACTTCACAAAATTGAAAATCTGCTATTAACAACTCAAGTCCCTTCGAAAAGGAAAGTGAGGTCTCGTGAAGATCATGAACACTTTCGCGAATATTATCCATCCCTGTATGAATCGTTGTCCGTAATTGGTTCAACGGTTTTTTTAACTTCTCCGATTGATTGATCGCTTCAATCGCGCCAAGCTGAATAATCGCACTAGATAGCAGATGGCCTACATTATCATGAATGTCGCGAGCGATCCGATTTCGTTCTTCGGAAATTTCTAAATCGATGAAGGTTTCCTGCGATTGGATTAGCTCCTGATTTTTCAGTTTCAACAGTTCTTGCTTTTCCCAACTGTCATCCTTTAATTGCAGCAAGGCTTCTTTTACTTCGACCTGTTTTTTTCCACGCCAGGCTAAAAGGATCGCGAAGCTACTCAAAAGTATAATCAGCATACGCTCTGGTGAAGAGTAGGTATCTTGCAATAAGGGAACTGCTAAGACGCTTAGCGCCCAGCTCCAAATAATCTCTTCGCGCCAAGCGATCCGCAGGTTAGCGGGCAAGAAAAGGAGCAGGGGCGGCCAGAAAAAACTCAGGATTAGTAAAGGAAAAACGCCTAATGCTTGCCCTAAAGCCTGCTTCAGCAATAGAGCGGGACCAGCTAAGAGGATACTAGCCAACAAATAAACTACCATTTGCGGTTTAAAATCCTGTTGAAAAAGCAGCAGGATACCAATTAATTCTAAAAAGAAAAAATCTATTGAATAGCTATTTAAATTTTTCATTGCGGCTCCTACTTTGTATTAAAGGATTTATTTCTCAGATTACTGGAAAATAGGTTCGATTTGCATCATCAATCATTGAATCATTTGATTTAGATAGAAATTTGTATGGATCAAATGACATTTGTCATCGTATGATTGGCGCAAACTCACTACAAGCAAATGCTTATTTTCATTATAGTAAATGTAAGAAGAAAAGGAAAAGGGGTTTTTCAAATGTTGATCGAAATCGAGAACTTAGTAAAACGTTATGGGGATTTCACCGCCTTGAATCATTTAAATTTATCTGTAAAAAAAGGAGAGATATTGGGATTGCTTGGTCCAAACGGCAGCGGCAAATCCACTACTATCAATTGTATTCTTTCATTATTGACCTATGACCGCGGATCAATCAAGATTTTTGGAGAAGAAATGGGACCGGAAAAGTATAGCATTAAGCAAAAGATTGGGGTTGTCCCTCAGGAAATAGCCTTCTTTGAAGAATTGACAGTAACGGATAATATCAACTATTTTTGTGGATTGTACGTTCAAGAAAAGTCTAAACGCGAACAATATGTTGAAGAAGTGATTCAGCTTGTTGGCTTAGAGGAGTTTCGTAAATTTTATCCGAAACAGCTGAGCGGCGGATTGAAACGACGGTTGAACATTGCTTGCGGGATTGTTCATAAGCCGGAATTGATTTTTTTAGATGAACCAACTGTCGCAGTTGATCCCCAAAGCCGAAACAAAATTTTGGATAGTATCAAGGAGTTAAATCGACTGGGCGCGACGATCGTTTATACGACGCATTATATGGAAGAGGTCGAGATTTTGTGTAACCATATCGTTATTATTGACCAAGGACAAGTGATTGCAGAAGGCAGCAAAGAACAATTGAAAAACATGGTTCGTGAGAATGAAAAACTGATTATTGAAGTTCCGGGGCTATCTCAAGAACAAGTTGAGGCGGTAGGAGCTTTTCCATCAATTATCGAAGTAATTTATGATGAAAACTATTTAAGTGTGACGACGAAAGAGCTGAAGGAAGCCTTGCTACCAATTTTAAATTATTTTGAAGTTGAAAAAATTATGTACGCCAATATTCATACACAAGAAGCGACATTAAATGATGTCTTTTTAGAAATTACCGGAAAAGAATTGAGAGATTAGGGGGGGAGCTAAGATGTTTATTCGTTTGTTTACGTATCGATTACGTGTTCTGTTAAGAAATCGCAGCTTGCTTTTTTGGACCTTTGCTTTTCCCATAGTATTAGGTCTGCTGTTTAATCTAGCCTTTGGCGATCTCGATAAGATTGGTGGGATAGAACAATCAACAGTTGGAATTGTTTCTACTAATGAAGCCAATCAAAAACGCTTTGAAAATGTGTTAAAGGAAATCAAACAGGATGGCAAAGTGGTTTTTAAAAGCCAAGTAATGACTAAGAAAAAAGCTCAAGAGCAGTTATCCGATGATAAGCTTTCCGGTTATTTTACAATTGATGAAAAAGAGATTGAGCTGTTTGTCAGTAAAAGCGACACACAGCAGACCGTTTTAAAAGAAGTATTGAATCAATATTTACAAAATACGAAAAAGGTAGAAACCTTATTGGCAACTGGTAAGGTTCAACCGCAAGAGGTCAGCCAGCTGCTTCAGCAGGAGAGCTATATAAAAGATGGAAATGGTACTGGTAATTTCAATTTGAAATCCTTCTACTTCTTTACATTAGTCGGTATGACGATCATGTATGGATTCATGTGGGGGCTGCGCAATGCAAATGACCAGCAGGCCAATCAATCACCTGAAGGTATCCGCTTATGTCTGATTCCTCGAAATAAATTACTTGTTTCGTTTGCCAATATGCTGGCAAGCTTTGTTCTATTCTTTGTCCAAACAGTTTTGATTTTGATGTTTTATCGATTTGTTTATCAAGTTGAGTTTGGTGATCATTGGAACTATATATTGCTTGTCTGCGCTTTAGGTGCCTTTACCTCTATTTCATTTGGAACCTTAATTGGTAATGTGTTTTCAAAACTGGATTTTCAACAAAAAATTTCGATCGGGATATCAATTTCTATGATTATGAGTTTCCTAGCTGGAATGATGGGTTCCCAGTCAATTAAATATTGGATCGATGTGAATCTGCCGTTTTTAGGCCGGATTAATATCGTTAATTTAATCAGTGAAAGTCTCTACCAATTATTCTACTATCAATCATTGAAGCCGTTTTATACCAATTTGATTTGGCTGATTGGATTTGGCGTGGTGTTTATCCTGCTTAATTATTCTTTTGAAAGGAAGGTGCAATATGACCACTTATAAAGCAATTCTGGAAATTTTAAAAAGAAAAAAGGGCAGTTTGCTGCTAGGAATCATCATCATGGCTGTGATCACCTTTTTCTACGCTGGGCAACTAACCAAAGACGCGGAAAAATTAACCGGGGCAAAAATTGCGATCCTTTCAGAGGATGATTCAGCAATCGAAAAAGTCTTCGTTGATTATTTAGCTAAGCAGCATAATCTTATTACGCTGAAGGATACTTCGCAAAAAGCATTAGACGATGCGCTCTATTTTGATGAAGTAGAATATATTTTAGAAATCCCCAAAGACTTTTCTGAGAAATTAGCACAAGGAGAAGGTGTTAAATTAGCCAGTAAGACGCGTCCGGCAACCTTTTCTAAATCATTAGTAGATACGACGGTCAATAATTTTATAAACACCTATTTAACCTATCAAAAACAAATGCCGGAAGACAGCCAAAAGGACTTGCTAAAGAAAACGCAGATAACGTTGAAAGAAGATGGAAAAGTAAATTTTGATTCGACCTATCATAAAAAGAAAAAACAGCGTGTTTCGGGTCAAATATACAATCTATTGGCTTATGGGATGTTTATGTCGATTTTCAGTGGTTATGCAGTGATAAATTTAGCCTTTAATCGCGAGGAAATCAGTCGTCGGAATAGCTGTTCTCCTATATCGCGACGAAAACTGTCACGAAAAATCTCAACTGGCAATTTACTTTACTCAATCTTTTGTCTAGTACTATTTTTAGCCTTCGTTATGTTGGTTACTAGAAACAGTTTTGATCAGGTAGTAGGGTACTTCGTGATCAATACAGTGTCATTTTTTGTAGCAATCGTAGGCTTTTCGATTATGGTTACCAGTATTATGAAAAATGAGGATGCAATTTCGGGGGTCAATAATATCTTTATTATGGGTAGCTGTTTTGTCGGCGGTATCTTTGTACCAAGCGAGTTTTTACCAGACGTAGTAAATAAAATTGCTGCTTTCACCCCGACCTATTGGTTTGCCCAGAATAATGAATTAATCGGAAAAACAGTGGATTTCAATCAAGCTTTCCTGGATAAATTCCTATTCCAATCTGGCGTGCTATTAGCATTTGCGGCAGCATTTTGGGTGATCCATTTGATTACGATGCGAGAAAAGGGGAGTTTGGCTTATAAAAAAGTTCAAGTATAAGGAAAATCAGCGTGTCCGCAATAGGATACGCTGATTTTTATACATCAAAGTAAATCTGTTGTTCTTCACCAAAAAAGATTGGTAGTAACTCGGTCAAGGTACCTGCAAGCTTATGTGTGTTTAAATCAGTTTTTTTGACCCAAAAGAGATCTTTGGGAACGGTTCGCTTTTTGACTGTCGCCGTATAAAGAAATGCCAGCTCACGAGTCTCCTTAGCTAAGTTGTTCCATTCAGCAGTTCCTCGCAGAACTGGTTGGATCACCAATCCAGTTTCTTCTTCAATTTCTCTTAAAGTAGCCTCATAGCTGCCTTCTTCTTTTTCCAGCATGACCATCATAGTTAATTCAATCGCCAACAAACGTGTCATTTCATCACCTCGTAGTGATTATACAACATACTACGCAGAATTTTTTGACAATGGTATACTAATTTATGGATAAACGCTATCCAGCTTTCTCGTTTTAAGAGAATTTGAACGATTATTTTTTTTAGATAGTCAAACACAAAGCAATTATATTTTTTAGCAAAGCAGGAGGAGTAAGAGTGGAAAAACAGGAAGAGCAGTTGTTGATCGATTTAACTTCAGCACGTGGCATCGCTGGAAATGAAGATGAGGTCAGAGAGGTCTTTAAAAATTATGCGAAGGATTTTGCTGACGATATTTTCTTTGACGGACTAGGCAGTGTTATCGCCAAACATGGTGGCGGAGGCGGACCGAAAGTCTTTATTTCGGGTCATTTAGATGAAGTCGGCTTTATGGTTACCAAGATCACCGAAAAAGGCTTTTTAGAATTTCAAACGATTGGTGGCTGGTGGAATCAAGTAATGTTGGCGCAGCAGGTCGAAATTAAAACGCGTAAAGGCAAGGTTATTCATGGTGTGATTGGTTCTAAACCACCACATGTGTTGACGCCAGAAGCTCGGAAACGACCATTCGAAATCAAAGACATGTTTATTGATATTGGTGCGTCAAGTGATGATGAAGCCAAAGAATGGGGGATTCGCCCTGGTGATATGGTCACACCATATATCCAATATCAACGAATGAATGATTCAAAATTCTTACTAGCAAAAGCGTGGGATAATCGGATTGGCACGGCTGTGGCTTTGCGTGTGTTGGAGAATTTATCAAAACGGGAGCATCATAATGTACTGTTTGCCGGCAGTGATGTACAAGAGGAAGTTGGTTTACGGGGTGCTCGAACAAGTTCGCATATTGTGAATCCAGACATCGCCTTTGCTTTAGATACAGGTACTGCGGGTGACACACCAGGGATGACACCCAAAGAGGCAGATTCGGTACTGGGAAAAGGACCGCAAATTTTGATCTATGATGCATCTATGGTTCCTCATAAAAAATTATTGGATTTCGTGATCGATGTTGCTGAAGAATTAGAAATTCCATTCCAGTATACAGTGATTGCCGGCGGCGGAACCGATGCTGGTCAAATGCACTTGACGCGTGATGGTGTTCCTTCATTAGCTATCACAGTACCAGTCCGTTACTTGCATTCACATACATCAATTATTCACGAAGAGGATTATTTTAATACCGTCAAATTAGTGACGGAAGTTGTTGCTCGTTTAGACTATGATACAGTTGGAGAAATCAAGAATTACTAATTTTTTAACTAAAACAGGTTGTTGTTTGTTTTATGTCCCTTGGTTCCTGTCAAAGGAGAAATGCGATTTGACTACGAAGATAGATACAAAACGTACAGAAGTGGATCACTTGAAAAAGGAATTGCAAACATTTAAGCGATTAACCTTTGCGAATGTTCCGATTGCACCTGAAAAACAACGAATTGAACAAAAAATAAAGAAATTAAACGAAGAAATAGCCAAATTAGCAGAGTCATAGGAAGATGCTGCTGCCTTTGGAAAAGGATATCAGTCCAACTTTAGTCAGATTATTCTGTTCAAAGCCAGAGAGCAGTCGATTCATGCTAATCAAGGTCAACAAAACGAAGAAGGAGTGTTTTTATGCGTCTTAGTGAATATCGTCAAACAGCCAAAGACCGTCTTAATGGTCAATGGGGAATTAATGTAGGGTTAGTAGTGATCGTCGGGCTGCTGACAGGAGCAATTAGTAATGTCTCTACGATGACTGATAATACGAATATTCAGTTAGGAATCTCATTTTTATTAGGCATTTTAGTACTTTTTGCTTTTAGCTACTCATTATATTATGTCAGCTTGTATGTCGTGCGGGGTGGCCGAGCTGAATTAGGTCAAATTTTTGTTGTTTTTCAGCAGGGCTATTATGTTCCATTGATGATTATCAATATTCTTTCCCAAATTGTACAATATGTTTTGGCAGCGATCTTCTTCATCCCGTTACTGCTGCAAGCTGGTAGCAGTGTATATGTATCGCTGATTTCAACTGGTGGATTAACAACGAACACAGAAAGTGTTTCTACGCTGATGAACATTGGTGTATTAGGACTTTATGTCATCTCAACGTTACTATTTTTACTTGTAACAACAATTATTAGTATCATCTTTAAATTTGCTGTTTGGGTAAAATTTGATTATCCTGATTTGAGCGTCGGTGATTGCATCAAGCGTGCGTGGATCTTGTTAAAGGATCGCTGGGGGAAATATATCTTATTACAACTATCATTTATTGGCTGGTACATTTTAGGATTCGTTGCATTGATCGTGGGTTTGCTTTTTGTAGCAGTCTATGTAAATACGGCAAGTGCTGCTTTTTATGATCAAGCGTTAAAGGAAAAAATTGATCAGGGGGAATTAGCATGAAACTGACCGTACTCGGTTGTTTAGGCGCGTATGCGTATGAAGGTCAAGGAACCAGCAGTTATTTGCTGCAGGCTGACGGATTTAACTTATTGTTGGATGCTGGCAGTTCGACTCTTGTAGAATTGGAAAAGGAACTTGATCCGTTGGATTTGGATGCAGTGATTTTATCTCATTATCATCACGATCATATTGCGGATCTTGGAGTGCTGCAATATTATTGGCAGCTGTATCCAACACAAACACCAAAGCCTATTTTGCCGATTTATGGACATACGGAAGATGAATTTTATTTTAACGATTTGACAATGGACGGTGTTACTGAAGGCCGTGTTTACTTTGAAGCAGAAGAATTGAAACTTGGACCGTTTCTTGTTACGTTTATGAAGACGATTCATCCGGTGCCTTGCTATGCGATGCGTTTTGTGGAAGAAAAAACAGGTGCTGTTTTTGTGTTTACAGGAGATTCAGGTTATCTGGAATCCTTTAATGAGTTTGCTAAAGAGGCGGATCTATTCTTAGCTGACACCTACTTATTTGACGGCAACGAAAAACATAAAGCACATTTTACCGCAGGCGAAGCTGGAACATTTGCGAAAAATGCGGCAGTTAAAAAGTTAATTCTGACTCATTTGCCGCAACATGGCGATTTAGAAGAACTGCGTCGACAAGCTGCAGCAGCTAGCGGGAAAATTCCTGTCGAGTTGGCTCAGCCGCATAAAGTTTTTGAGATTTAAACGAATTTATTCCTTAATAGGGGTTAGGAGTTGGAACTATGTTATATGTACCAAATGACAAAGAACGTGATCCACGAGTAAATCTTGCTATTGAGACATATTTATTACAAAATATGCCTTTAGATGAACCAATCTTGCTTTTTTACATCAACGAACCCTCGATTATCATCGGTCGTAATCAAAATACGATTGAGGAAATCAATAAAGAATATGTTGATGAAAAAGGTATCCATGTTGTTCGCCGATTAAGTGGCGGAGGCGCTGTGTATCATGATTTTGGAAATTTAAATTTTAGTTTTATTATGCCAGATGACGGCAACTCCTTTAGAGATTTCAAAAAATTAACGGAACCAATCGTTGAAGCCTTGCATAAGCTGGGGATTGAGGGTGCGCAACTAAAGGGGCGGAATGACCTTGTGATTGAGGACAAGAAATTCTCTGGTAATGCCATGTACTCAACCAATGGCCGGATGTTTGCTCATGGCACCTTAATGTTTGATAGTGATATTGATGAAGTTGTGAATGCATTAAAGGTGAAAAAGGATAAGATCGCATCAAAGGGCATCAAGTCGATCCGTTCCCGTGTGACGAACATTAAAGATTATTTACCTAAAGATAAGCAAGCAATGACGACAGAAGAATTTCGTCAAGCAATTCTTTTACAAATTTTTGGTGTTGATAGTGTGGATCAGGTGAAGACTCATGAGTTGAATGAGGAAGACTGGAAATCCATTAACCAAATTTCGGAGGAATACTATAAGAATTGGGATTGGAACTATGGACGTTCGCCAGAATTCAACTTGGAACGACAAAAACGTTTCCCAATTGGTTCAATCGAAGTTCGTTTGGATGTTGCCAATGGTGAAATTGAAAAAGCCAAGATTTTCGGAGATTTCTTCGGTTTAGGTGAGATCAAGGATGTTGAAAACCAATTGATCGGTACCCGTTACGATAAAAAAGCACTAGAAGAATGTATCGATGAAATTGATCTGACACATTATTTTGGGAATATTACCAAAGAAGATTTTCTATCACTAATTTATTAATAAAAAACGGTCTTTCCGCATTTGGAAAGACCGTTTTTTTATAGGGTTAGTGTGATCTTAAAGTATTGCTGCTTTTCTTTATTTTGCCAGTGCCATTCGCCATTGGACCGTTTAACCGCTTGTTCCAATTCATGATGTGAATCGTTCGTGGTTGCTGTGACGACGGATTCATCAAGAGAGTGGTGAGTGAAGGCACTGGTATTACTTTCAATGATTAGTTGATTTTGCTTCTGTTTGATCAGAATATCGATGGTTCCAAAGCTTGGATCGCTTAGAAATTTTTCGAATAGTTGGATCAGCAAATACAATGTTTCATCGTTTAGCACGTTCGTCTCTTCTTCAACTGTGTACTGACAGGAGAAAAATTTTGCTTGTTTACGGAATTCTTTTTGATAATACTCTCGCATTTGTTGAAGATGAGAGGTTAGGGAGGCTGCTGGCTTATTTCTAGCAGCTTCTTTTTCAGCTAATAAGTTAAATGTCATTAATAGATTCTTTTGCTTTTCTTTTATGAGCAGTTGCTGTTGCGCGAATTCCTGCTGCTTTATTCGATAATTCCGAATATAGTTGATTTCTTCTTCAAAATGATAGCCTGAGATTAAAAGCATCAGAGCGGTAAATAGCACTAACGGCCAGTCTGTTGTAAGATTTGCAGCGCCTGTAAACAATTGAATGTAGAAAAAGCAGTGGACAAATGCAGCCATAATAATTCCTGGGGAGCAGATAGTATAAAAACGATTCTGATCGGCAGATTCAGCTAAAGCGATTGCTGAGGTGTATAACGTCATAAAGACATTAAACCCACTGAAAATCTGCATTGCAATTGGTAAAGATAGTTTTCCGATAGCGATACAAAATGTTCCGACAGTCAAAAGAGTGACCTGTGAACCGACACCATAGAGATAGTAGTGCTGATACTTTTTTGTCCGCAGCAAATAGTAATTCGTTAGAAAAACCGGAATCAAAATCGCCGTCAGATTATAAAGAATCGACAAGCTTTTCGGACTGAACAAGGTACTTGCTGGAACATTCAGAACGATTGATTGCAGTCCAATTAAGAACGTAAAACCGATTAAAAGCAGAGAAGAAAGCAGCTGTTTCTTAGTATAGTTCGGTCTTAAAAAAAGCAAGCCCAGCATGAGGACAATTAAGGCCGAGCAGATACTTAAAAGTAAAAACTGTGGCAGTGAACGAAGCAGAAAGAATCGACTGACTTCTGTGGAATTTCCGATAAATACTTGAGCAGGAATCCCAGCGTAATATTCATAAGGTGTCTTCGTAATGATACGCAGCTTGTGTTTCCGATAATCATTTGGCAGCTGGATGGTCGTCTGAAGCATGCCTGGTTCCTTGTGATTCTCGGTAGCGGCATATTTGTAAAGGAGCCGCTCTCCGACAACTACCGAGACCCACTGATGTTTAGCCCGAACAACTAGCTGAGGTTCTTTGAGTGGTGTCTCTAGCTGTTGCTGCATTATAAGTGCATTATTCGGTTGTACATTTTTCAATCGCTGGTCTGTTTTTCCGTAAATATAGTAATCAGAATGATTCTTGACAATAAATATCCAATGATTTTTTAATTCTGTAACGTTTGTTTTTTTTAGCTCGTCAATAGTTTTTAGTGTGATAGCTGAAACCACTATTAAAATAACTAATATTATTAAAATTAATCGTTGTTTCGAACAGAATTTTAAAAAGCGTTGGTTGCTTAGTTTGGTAATGATAAACAACACCCTTTCATTTGGAGGAAGGTAATCAAAATCGTTAAATACAATAATAATAGTAACACATTGCGATATTCAGTCAAAATTTTATTCAATTAGAAACTAAAAAATAGATTTTTTTGACGAGTGTGATATGATGATTATAGATAGTTTTTTCCTTTAAAGGGAGGTGGTTCCGAGTGTTGAAAAGCAGAAAAATAACACTAATATATGCTGTATTGATTTTCTCGATCTTTCTCTTAGCGATTTTAACAATCGTTATTCCAAAAGTGTTAAATGTGACACCATATGTCATTTCAGACAATAAAATGGCACCAGAATATCAAAAAAACGGACTTGTTTTTGTAAAGGATGTGATGGAGCCTATTCATGTTGGCGATACAATCACTTATTACGAAAATCAAGGAAAATCGATCAAAACACGGCGAGTATTAGCGGTTGACAATAAAATAGACGGTTATTTTGTTAAAGGAGACAATTCTGTTAAAGCAGAGATGGGACTTGTTCATGAACGAAATTTGATCGGCCGACCACATTTTTACCTTCCATACATAGGTTTTTTAGCAGACACAAAAGTGATGACGATTATTAAAAGCAGTTTTTTTGTCGGAGCCATCTTGATGACACTCTTAACCTTGTTTTTCCAAACAGAAATGAAACGTAAAATTCGGCAGCAAGTCGAATAAAAAAGACCTTCGCGAAGGAAGGTCTTTTTCAATAGGATGATTATTTTCAAGTAAATCAACAAAAATCAGCTGACTTTAATATGACAATTCTAGACCATCCTTAAGCTCGTTTTTCACTTCTTTCATTTCTTCCTTGATTTCTTGTTGCTGTTCTGCCAGCTCAAGTTTGGTTGTTTTACGACTTTCCTTCAATTCATTCTTTACTTCTTTAGATGCTTCTTTAATATCATCTTTGCTGTCGTTCACATCTTCTCGGATGTCGCTTTTAACCTGTTTCATTTCAGTCCGAAATTCTGATTGCCATAAAGGGCGTAAAATATACCGATTCACTGTCAATAAACCAATGCAAGCAATTCCCAATATTACTACCGTCATATCTAAACCATTTCGCTTCATTTTTTATTCCTCCTAATTTCTACCAGCAACATTTACCAATTATGAATGATTATTTCTGTTTTATCTCTACACTCTCATAATAAGAGAATGGCGAAAGCGTTTCGTCCAACCAAAGTCCTATTTTCTTCTCGGAAAAAAGGCTGGATAAGTCTAAAAAATGAAAAATACATAAAAAAAGAACCTTAAAAGGCTCTTTTTGGCAAAAAATCGTTTATGCGACAGTATATCCACCTTCACGTAAAGCTGTAATGGAAGCATCAAACTTATCGGTCTTAATTAAAACATAGTCCGTATTGTAGGTTGAAACGGCAAAAATACTAATTTCCTTCTCTGCTAACAATGCAGCAATTTTTGCCAAAATTCCAACTAAGCTGAAATCCAATACACCTTCAATCTTGAAGGCTTTCCAACTGTCCTCACGATTGATCGTATTTGTAGGGACATTGGCAGTAGCGGAAATAACCGATATTTCCTCTTCGGTTACACTAATAAAAAGTGGTTGCTGGGTGAAATCTATTTCCTTCAGGTCTGCAACCTGATAGACAGATAATTCCTGTGGCAAAGTGACTAAGTTCATGGGCAAAGGACTCCTCTCAAGGATTTGTGTTCATTCAAAGGTATCAAACGCGAGGAGAAAACGCAATCTGATTCTTTGCCGGAAAAAAAGCTTCATAGTATATTTGAGAAAATAATCAATAAAAAAGAGGGACAATTAATGAAAGCTTTGTATTTTGAAAATTTTGGCGACAGTAACGTTTTACAATATGGTGAGCTTCCTAAACCGGTGATCGGGGAAAATGATGTTCTAGTACAGGTAGCATATATCGGTTTGAACTTTGCCGATATCTATCGCCGCCGTGGTGAGTATCATATTGAAAAACACAGACCCTATATCAATGGCTATGAAGGTACAGGCATCGTTGTTGAAATTGGCTCTAAGGTAACGAAACAAGCGATTGGAGAAACAGTGCTGTTTGTCGATGTCCCTTTAGCGAATGCGGAATATGTCGTAGTACCAAGTGTGCGAGCGATTCCTTTACCGGCGGACATCGACAGTAAATTAGCGGCGAGCATTGGGCTGCAGGGAATGACAGCCGATTTTCTTGCTCATGATCTCGGCAAAAATGATCTCGGTGAGAAAGTCTTTATTACAGGAATTAGCGGCGGCGTTGGTCAGTTATTGTCACAAATGCTGATAGCAGATGGGATAGAAGTCTATGGTTCTGCCTCTTCTAAAGAGAAACAGGCATTGGCGTTGTCTCATGGGGTTAAGCAGGTTTATCCAAGTCGAGAAAACAATTGGACTGAAGCGGTTAAAGGGCAATTTTCGACTGCTTATGATGGCGTCGGTTCTACCATTCAGCAAAGCTTAGATTTGATCAAGCATCGTGGAAAGGTCATCTTTTTCGGAATGGCTGGAGGCGATCCAGTGAAAATTGATCCAGTCGCGTTAATGGCTGAATCAAAAAGTTTGTTAACGGGAGATCTTTGGGATTATTTGACCAGCTATGAAGAAAGAAAAGTTCGTAGTGAGCGCTTATTCAGCTACTTCATTAAAGGACAAATTAGCATCAGCGAACCAACAATTTTTCCTTTAGCGGAGGGACGAAAAGCACATGACTATCTTGAGAACGGAAAGAGCATCGGGAAAGTGTTGCTGCAGCCTAATCAACCTTTGAAATAGAGATGGGAAAGTTGAGGGGATGTATGTTTGGCAATCTCTTTAATCTTTTTTCTGATAACTTATCTAATAAACAGCATCGTCCTTACTTTACTGCTGCCAAGCAAAGTAAGGTCTTTTTTTAACCTGACACGTGTTTGCCAGTTTACGATGCTATACTGATGATGGAGGTGAGTAGTGTGGCAGAGTATCGATTATTTCAGATGGTGTATTATTTGATGGATAAAGGCAATACGACCGCACCTGAATTAGCGGAAAAGTTCGAGGTTTCGATCCGAACGATCTATCGCGATATTGACATCCTTAGTTCAGCAGGAATTCCCGTTTATACAACACAAGGAAAAGGCGGCGGGATCTTCCTGCCGGAAAATTTTATATTGAACCGTTCCTTGATTTCAGAAGAAGAACAAAATCAAATTTTGGCTGCTTTGCAAGGTTTGAGTGGAGTGGATGAGAAAAACAATCAAGCGCTGCTAAAAAAACTGGGTAGTGTTTTTCAGAAACAAACCACGAATTGGCTCGAGATCGACTTTTCAGATTGGCATCCGCAAAATGAAGAACAATTTCAGATTTTACAAAAAGCGATTTTTCAAAAAACACGCCTTCGTTTTCATTATTTTAGCCGAGGAAAGCTCGGCTCTGATCGTAAAGTTGAACCTTTAAAACTGGTTTATAAAGCAAGAGATTGGTATTTGTATGCGTATTGCTGCGAGAAGCAGGCGTATCGTCTCTTCAAGCTGAAACGGATCAAGCAGCTCCAGCAAATTACTGAAACCTTTGAACGAACCGCACCAGAAAAAGTGCTTGACCTCCAAAAAATTTATACCGAAAAGAAGCAAATGGTGCGGCTTGCCTTTACACCAGAGCTGGCCTATCGGGTTTATGAAAATTATGAGCAGGTGGAAGAAGCAGAGGATGGGCGTTTGCTGGTAGAAGGGGAATACCCAGTGAATGAGAGCTTTTATAGTTTTCTACTTTCCTTTGGCGGACAAGTCGAAGTCTTATCTCCACGTTCCGTGCGCCAAGAAATGAGCAAGAAAATCGACCAATTGAAAACTATTTATTAAACCTGACACGAGGTTGCAGGTTTTACTCGCTATAATGAAGTCAAAGCTGAAAGCGAGGGAAAAAAATGAAGTATGATTGGAAAAAACAAGAGAAGCATTTATATGGAAAGAAAAAGAAGCCAGAAATTGTGACGGTACCATTGCAAAAATTTCTTGCGATTAAGGGCGAAGGTGATCCTAACAACCAAGATTTCTCAGCTAGAGTCGGGACACTCTATCCAGTAGCCTGGAAGATTAAGATGGGATTTAAGAAGTTTTATCAAGCACACGAAGAAAATCAGTCTGAGTTTGATTATAGTGAGTTTGCGATCTTTCCACTAGAAGGTATTTGGTCCACTAAAAATACGGCAGATATTACTGATAAAGCAAGCTTTGAATACAAAATTATGCTGCGACAGCCGGATTGGATCACGCAAGAGATGTTCGAGACGGCGCTTGCCGCTGTGGCAGAGAAGGAACCCAATGAGTTGCTGCAGGAGCTTTGTTTTGAAACACTCGAAGATGGAAAATGTGTTCAGATGTTACATGTAGGTTCTTTCGACGATGAACCGGCTTCTTTTCAAAAGATGAATCAGTTTGTGAAGGAGCAAGGGTTAACACGCAGAAGCTACCTTCATCGTGAGATTTATTTAAATGATGCTAGAAAAACCCCACCAGAAAAACGTCAAACGATTTTGCGTTATCAAGTTGAATAAATAGGGAAAATTCAAATTTTTGTGGGCACATTCTTAGTCTTCCATCAGGCTTTCTAGTATAGTGGTTCTGAGGGAGGTGAAGACATGGAAAATCTTATTTTAGTTGGTCACATCGTTTTTGGGTTCGCTTCATTTGTTGGTTCATTATTATTGACGATCGGTTTTAGAAATACTTTCGCCAAACTGACGGGAATCCAAAAATCAGGCATCGTTTTAACTGTTGCCAGTCTTTTCGGTACGATCGCCTTTGCGATGCTCACGAAAGGGAATGTCATGGGGGCAGTACTTTTCATCGTATTGGGATTAGCAATGTGTGTCTTACTTGTGGCACCAAAAGCAGTGAAAACGAACATAAAATAATAAAGAAAAACCGATAGAGACTCAAGTCTCTATCGGTTTCTTTGACATCACAGGAGGGATTCGAACCCCCGACCGTCCGCTTAGAAGTAGAGGCGCCCCTTCTCACTATTATCCCATAGAATGCTATAGAATAGCTTCATTTCGGGATTTAAAACAAAAATTTGAATCTGACATTTAATAGTTTGTGGTAGCAAATAAACTAAAAAGACAAAAAAGTGTTAGCAAGCTGTTAGCAGACCTACTAGCTTGAAAGAAAAATTTGAATACGTATAGATTAGACACATTCAATATTTGAGTGTGTCTTTCTGTTATTCTACAGTTCAATTTTTTTGTCGAAAGAAAACATAAGATTCTTCATATACATTGAAAAACAAACTCTTGGAAAGAAGGAAAGAAATTGAAACTAACGAAGCTAAAAGTAAAAAAGAATGGGTCGGAAGAGTCTTTATTCTAGGAACACAATTCAAAGAAGCACCAAAAGAAGTGAACGGTGTTCTTGGTAGTTACGTGAAATTCTATGGGGATTCTGAAAAACATGGAGCTTTACCAATTGTGGTTGATAAAAGTGCTGCGGTGTTGCCGGAAGGGGAAATTGAGATTGCTTTTGAGGAAGCCTACTTGGTTCCTGATAAAGTTCGAATTTCAAGTCGGGAAACGAATGATGATGGACGTATGATCAACTCAGTAAATGGCTATTTAGATTTCTCGCTTTATTTATCTAATGCGACAGTTAAGGAAGGTGCGTAACTATGGTTTTAAAATTTAAAGACAATAACAACATTACAGACGCTTTAGACGTTTCTAGTTTAGGCGCAATTCGCTTTAGTTCGTTGGAAGACCCAGTGCTAGGTTTTGACGAAGAAACAAGACAAAGTACAGGTGAGATTACGAAAAAGAGGGCGGAATTAGTATTTGGTGATAAAAAGAAAATTTCAAGTCGTGTTACGTTCCCGCCAACTGCTGAAATCGAGACATTTAAATGGCGTGAAGCGGTTGAATTAGTAAATCCAGAGTTCCATTTGACTTACATTGCGGCACAAGACGGGAATCGAGAATATTATGAGCTTGATATCTATGCTGATGGGCTGAAGAAAGCACTTGGTCAAAAAGAATCAGTAAACACCATTCAATCAGATGTAAATGATAAAAAGAAGAAATAGGTAAAAAATGAAATAATGATATTTCAATTTTCGTAGAGAGGTAAACAAATTTTTTCCCTCTTATATTATACTCTTTGATACATGGTATAATATCATCAAAATGAGGTGAAGTGTATGATAAAGACTAGGAGAGACCTGTATCAAAACTTTTCTAATATATTGTCTGGCAACTTTGACGTTACTTCTTCAAAGTATTTAAAAAATAGGAATGCAATTAAATCATACATAATTGAAACTCACGATTATGATTTGAAAAATCGAAATGATAGAGTTGAAGATTTTAGTGATAGATTGCGAGCAATGGATTCCAATTACAAAATTTCTGAGTTAGAAGATGAATCAATTATTCGTATTAACAATGAAACGATCGAAATGTTTGCAGATATTTCAGATGAACGATTCATGATAGTGCATTCGGCTGAAAAAACTGCATTAACTGATCCAGTCATAAATAAAATCTCTAACCTTGATAATTTTGACAGCATTTGGATACCAGGAATGCTTTTTTCAGAATTTTTACATTTTGGAGATTTTTTTGGGATTAATTTGAAATTCCAAAATATTCTTAATAAGGATATAGAAGACTTTAGTGATTCAAATAGTGATTTGGATCTTTCTACTAAAAATGAAACTGCTAAGGAAGTTTATAAAATACTATCGGATTCTAATGTGAAAAATATGTTAGGAATAACCAAACTAGCACTAAAAACTGTAGAAGATCAGAATGAAACTGAAGATCAAGAGGAAAGAGATTACATAGTAGATGACATCTATTATAATGGCAAAATCACAGCTAAAGGGAATCAATTCAGCTATCATATTGATTCAGTTTTTAATATTCTAAATCTTTACAAAACAACTCTAAATGATTTTGAAAAAATGAGCATAACTTTGGTAGAAGGCCTATTAGAAGGATCTGCTTTCAAAATAAGCTTTAGTAGGTCAATAAATATAAAGAATTTTGTGAATGTAGTTTTTAACGGTAGTAAACCATTTAGACTGTTGGGAACTAATATGGATTTAGGTGACTCACATCAAAGAGTTTATGCAGTGGATATGCATAACGGAAATATGGGTAACAGTATTACTTTTGATATTACGAACGAGTTTGTTATCTTTCATTTAAATAGTGAATCTTGTGGAAACACTGTGCTGAGATTACTTGCTAACATTAATCACTATATAGATGCTTTAGCAACTTTAGAAGTGGGGGATCGAATGTATGACAAAAGACTTTTTGGAAATTGATTTGGTCAATATAATTGCTAGTATGGCTTTAGATATTCCAAATTACCCTCGAATCTTTTATGAAGCTGGTTATCGAATTGAGTATCTAGAAAAAGAATTCTATCTTAACAATAATGGAAAGAAAGAAGAGATCAAATTTGATATTGTTCTCAACAATGTCGGAAACAATGATTCCTTACATTTAGAATGTAAGGGGGGAAACATCAATGAAAAACAGTTAGAAAAGTATTCGGGAATAGAATCAAAAGATGTTGTTCTAATTGGAGGGGTTACTTCAAATAATCCTGAGGAGCATCAACATCAAGTAGGATATGTTTTCAATTCAAGTAAAGAAAAATTGATAGTTGATGAATTGGAAAAATACAAGGTTCTAGCATTATCTTGTGAAAAAGATCCAATATCGATTTCAAAAGGAAATTCTGGTTTGACAGATTTTAATAATGAAGCTCTCTCAAATTTTTTTGAATCTCCAATTAACTATCCTAGCTATGTTTATGAAGTTTTTAGAATTGGGGCTACCACTCCTGATAAGCAAATAATACTACTGATAAATACTTGTTTGACCAGTTTTTCGTTACGAAAAAATAATGAGTTTACTTTAGATGAAGTTTGTGCAGAGGTATTTTCAATTGAACCAACATTCTTTTTTGATCATGTTGGCAAACAAGAGCAAAAGTCTGTAAAAAAAAGAGTGAATAAACTCCTGAATGAAATGTCATTGTATGAACTCAATGAGTACTTTGATTGGGATTATTCAAATAAGAAGGGTAATCTAACTAAGATTAAATTTCCAAGTAATCCTATACATTTTAAAAATATGAGAGATTTGGCTACAGAAATGGCAGACAGAGTTAATTTAGGAAAACCTGTTCCAAAAGAGTATTTGAAGGGTAGAGCAGAAGGACAACTTTCTCTTTTTGAAGAGGAGTAAAATTAATAGATTTAGATTTCTTAGAATATAAATTGGATAGGGTGAGAAGACAAGTTTAATTTCAGCTTGTCTTTTTTATTTTCAAAATTTTTGAGTAAGGGAACAATTTTATCTCGGATATTACTATCTAAGATGGGGATCGTGAGTAATATGAACTAAATAATTATGCTCACGGATTTAAGAAGGAATCGGATAAGAAAGCAGCAGATGCAATTCAAATTGGTGTAAATGACCAAAAGAAGAAATAGGTAAATTAAATTTGAGAGAGAAGGTGTTCACTTAATGAGTTTATTTTCCTACAAAGGAAAGAGGCTTCAACTGTACTACCAATACTTAAATGTATGGTACGCCTTTCTCCTCTCGATTCCATCATTTGCTATGATTGCATGGTACTGTTGGTCAAAGCAGAGAGAAATCATATCTTTGGTAAATGGGGATCAGAGGTATTTCCAAAAGAGCGTGATTACAGGAATACTTTGTTTAGTACTACTGATCTCAAATATTTGCGTTTCCATGTCAGTCATTAAAAATTCCAAATTAAAAGATAGTTATTTTAGCAGGCTCCAAAGATGCCAATGGTTGTTGAAATACCTTATTGAAAACAATTTGGTAGATATTAAAAAGGTGAAAACTGAAACTGGTTCGAAAGAACTGATCCAATTACCAAAGGTATACTATAAAAAAATGAATTCATTGGATTGTTTCACCTTCGAGCTTGGTGGGAAAAATCATAAGGAATTTCTGATGATGGGATCGGTATTGGAGGAACTATTTCTTGGTGATTTAGTTGAGATTGATCGGAAACCGATGTTAGTCACCTACAAGTTATTGCTGGATACCATTGAGCGCCGCTTGTCTATTCGAGAGGTCAAAGCAGAAAATGGCTCAATTGAAATCATGAAGGGTGTCTTTTGGGAATATGACAAGCTGCCGAACCTACTTATTAGCGGCGGGATCGGTGGTGGGAAGACCTTTTTCATTTATACGCTAATCAAGGTGTTTATGGAAATCGGCACGGTGAAAATTGCTGATCCAAAGAAATCAGATTTAGGTGTTCTAGCGGATTTACCAGCTTTTAAAGGACACGTAGTGATGGAAAAAGAAGAAATATTTCGCTTGCTAGAAGACAGCTTTGAAATGATGATCAAGCGCTACAAGTACATGCGAGAACACAAAAATTATACTATGGGAAAAAACTATGCTTTCTATGACATGCCGCCTTACGTTGTGATCATTGATGAATGGGCCGCATTTTTTAGTACCTTGGACTACAAAGAAACGGATAGGGTTTTAAAAGTATTAATGCCATTAATTCTTCAAGGTCGTCAAGCTGGTGTGTATATGATCATTGCCTTGCAGCGTCCAGATGCTCAAAGTTTGCCGAATGGTATTCGAGACAATCTACTCGCAAAAGTGTCATTGGGAAGATTATCTGAGCTGGGCTATAAAATGAGCTTTGGCGACGAAAATAAAAATAAAAGTTTTGTTAATAAATCAGGAGTTGGTCGGGGCTATTTAGATATTGGGAAAGGGATTCCCCAAGAATTGTATAGTCCCTTTGTTCCAAATGATTTTGATTTTCTAACGGAGTTTGCCAAATTTGATCACATGATCGAACTGGGTTTTGAACCAGCACGAATAACTGTAGAAGACCAAAAATTGATGGATGACATGTATAGTGCTGATGATGAAAGGCAACTCAGAAAAATGGTTTCAGAAGAATATCAGAGAAAGCGGCAAGAGAAGTTGAATAAAGCTGGTGATATTACCATCGAGTAATCTATTAAGCGAGTGAGGTGATGACATGTGAGTGAAAAATATTATCGAGTACGAACGGCCGCAAAGTTGATTGATTCGGAATTCTCTTCAAGGACACTGTATTCGTGGATCGCTAAAATTGAAAAACGGACCACCTATCTTTTCTTGCGAAAGGATATTTTGAGGAATGGGATTCCTGTAAGTCAAATTTTACTGACAGAAGAAGATATTTTATTGTTGAAAAAGCTTCATCGGTTGAGAAATGGAGAGAGGAAAGAGTTAACGGCTGCGATTTTCGCCACCTTTTTGTCACCGGAAGATCTTGCGGAACGATTGATGATTGAAGAAAACATTTTATAAAAAATGATCCACTGTAGATACTGGAGGGGAAACTATGCCCGCATAGCCATGCACTCAGTAGAGCGTGGCGTTTGCACTGGCAGCGGCGCCAGCCGCGTATGGCAAGGGCAAACGCACACGCCAAGTGTGTGCGTGGATGGTTTAGGGCAGGCGCTTGCGCCTGCCCTAAACCGTTACCCCCCAGTATCTAATAGGGGGGGGAGAAATAAAATAACGAAACAAAAAAAGCTCAACAAAGATGGCTATATAAGGCTTCATCGAAGATGAACGTTTGTGTCCTTTTCAACGATTTTGAAGGGACACAAAAATTAAGAGTCAATAATCCCAAAGGTTTGATGGCTCTTTTTGAAGAGTCGAAAAAAATCAATTTCGTTATTTAATTGAGGTGTAGAAAAATTGGAGCCTAAAGAACTGCGAAACTATCGATACAGATTTGGGTTATCCAATGCGAAGACTGGAAAACAAAAGCCAGTTTCTCAACGAAAATTTGCACAAATACTGGACATCTCTTTGTCCTATTACAAAAAAATGGAACAAGGCAAGCGCCCGATTCCAGAAGAGGTGAAACAAAAGCTCGAAGAGTATTTTCGTGTCTACATGAAACATGGGGTAGAAATGAGAGTCATGATCGATTATTTGCGCTTGTCCTTTTTTGATGCAACACCTAAAGATATTATCCAACGAGTGTTAGGCATGGATGAGTTAGAGTTTGAAACCCGTTCAACAGGACTCTACATGTTTGACCAGGTATCTGTACGAGGAAATATCTGGGTGTTTTGGCATACAAAAGAAACAACGAAAAATGTATTGATTCAATTCTCAGGACAAGGTTGCCGTGAGTATGAACTGGTGTTGAAGGAACGAAAAACAGACTGGCAGGAATACCTATTACACCTTTGGCAAAAACAAGGAATGCTAGAAAGTTGCTATAGCCGTGTTCAATGCAGCCGGATCGATATTGCCATTGATGAAATGTGGATGCGAGATGATGACGAATACTTTGATTTGTTTTCTATTCTGGAAAAGGAACACAAAGGACTGATCGAAGATAGCTTCAAATTATTTGAAAACTATGGGGGATATTATACAGAATCAGGGGTAGCTAGAAACAAGGGGCTATCCCTTTATTTTGGATCAAGAAAATCCCCGATGTTCTTCAACTTCTATGAAAAACGCTATGAGATTGCCAATCGTGAGCGTATTTCAGTGGAAGATGCCTTACTAAAATACGGTATCTACAATCGCTACGAATTGCGTAGCGCTGCTGAAAAAGCAACTGAGATTATTGATCGCTTTATTACCGGAACGAGCTTAGGGGAGATCGGCGCTGGATTGATCAATGACAAATTGACGGTTTATGACTTGCTTGATTCTGAATCAAGAATTGTGAATGAGCGGTGGGCCAAAATGTTTCGGACAGTCAGAGAGTTGAACTTTTCCATGAAAGCAGAAAAGTTTTCGATCGAACGAGCGGAACGATGGTTTGAAACCCAAGTAGCGCCCACACTAAAGCTACTAAAAATTGTCGATGAACTTTCTGGTAGAGATTTTGTGAACGCAACGATTGAAAATGTGGAGTTGAGTGAGGATAAAGAAAACTATCTTACTTGGTTTCAATCATCAGGAGGTGATTTAGTTGGAGGATAACAAGGACTATCTTTTTTCAGGAATTAGTCACTGTCAGGAAAAAATCGAAGCGATTAATCAACGAGTTCGAGCATTGAGTGTCTTCAATAATTCGATGGATTTGATTGAACGAATTCTTGAACGTGGTGAATTTCAGGGTGATCCGGCATGGCAAGAAATTGCACGATTGCTGGAGGTGAGAAAAAGTTACGAACTCAAATTGGAGGAGTTAAGTTGGCAGGTGAAACCAAGTGATTTAAGTCAGATTGAATTTTATTCTTTCAGTGTCCCGAAAAGTGCTTTGATCGCTGTGAAGATTGGTGTAAAGCCACTGATCGTTTATTCGAACTGCGTGATCGAAGTGTATAACAAAAAAATTGAATACAGTTCTCTATCAGTTGATGAAGTGCGGCAATTATTAAGCCGGTCTATTTGTGAAGATACTAATCATGGTATGACGGAAGAGAGCATTCAAGAAGAATTACTTGATCTCGGTCGATATGTCAATGAATCATTTTATCAAGGATCAGTCTTACTGATAGAAAGTGTATTTGTTTAGATAAGGAGTGCATTCGATGGAAGCACAAATATATATAGCTAATTTGTCTAAATATGTCAGTGGAACTATTCAAGGCGGCTGGTTTGACCTACCAGTAGACTACTCTGATATAGCACCGAAACTAGGTTTAAATGAATCCGAAGAAGAAACCATCATTTTGGATTCGGATGCGCCATTTACTGTGACTCAATACGATAGTTTGGATCGCTTAAATGAATTATATGAACAGTATTCGGAATTACCCAGCGAGGTACGAGATCATGCAAAAGAATTAATTGGAGATTTGTTTTCGTCAGAAGAAGATTTACTGGAGAATGCTGAGGATGTCATGTTTCTACCGGATGTTGATACGGATGAAAAGCTGGGAAGTTATTGGGTTGATCAAGGCTTGATCACTGTACCCAAGGAATTAGAAAACTACATTGATGAAGAAGCTCTTGGGCGAGATATTCGATTGGAAGGACAAGTTGTCTATGTTTCGGATGGCTGTTTCATGAAGTAGCTCTTCTTTGGTTAGAAAGGTGTTTCTCATACGATGGAGTTGATCAAATATGCAGGTTCCTTTCACCTTGGGAATCAAGATTTATTGCAAAATATCGAAGAAGGGAAAGCCTTCTTTGGTGAAATTTATTATTGGTACAAAGCGAAATTGACTGAGTATCTTTTGAAGATTCCATTTAAAGACTTGAGCTTTGATGAATTCTTCGGACAGTTTAGAAATTTATTTTTACGAGAACTGAAACAGTTGGATAGTTTAGACTATCCAGTTACTTTTGAATGGTTAGATGGAAAATTTAAACAAGTCATCTATGATCCGATCTTTGTTCAGGTGATTGAGCGTATGGATGAAGTGAATCAAGAGCGAACCTACTTTATGAATTATGTGAAAAAAAGGCAATGGGATGTGACAGAACAGTTTTGGTCATATCTTCAAGAATATGGTGAAGTTCGTGTTACGGAAATCAATTCGGATTATGCAGAAAAGCTGATCCCAGTCGATTTTGTAGAAAAGTGTCATTTGAAAATTATTAAATAGTGATTGTCTAAAATTGAATAAAGTATCGAAAGCAACGTCCTAAGAAGCCTCATTCATAGAACGTTGCTATTTTTTGTCTAAAAAGGTGGTGAACGCCTTTCATCAGGTAAGAAATCGAAGTCCATAAGTGAACTCGAATGGAAAAATACTAACTATTATTGGAGGAAGTTTATGAAAACGAAAATCAGTAGAATCATTGTTTCGCTCGTGATGATCGTCACGCTGCTTACGCAAATCATTCCAATTCAAGCGATCACGGCTTATGCGGAAAACACCGGTGCAACTCAGGTACAAAAGAATGATGAGAAACCGAAGTCCACAGAAGCCACGAAAGCTGATCCGGTTGAATCAAGTCAGGAAACCTCGGAAAGTACAAGCAGCACGGAGTCTTCTGAAAATAGAAAAGACCAGGAGAATGTGGAATCTGAGGATAAAGAAGATACACAAAGAGAAGTAGCCTTGGATGAAAGTGTCTATGGTTCTGGAGCTGGCGTTCCTGGTGATCCAGTTCTTTTCCGGAGTGCGAGAGCATTATCGGCAGATTTACCAACCTTTTTCGGTATTTCTACAAAAGCAATTAACGCTGAATTGACCGCTCATCAAAATGATTCCTTCTATTTGGGAACTCCGTATCGTGGATTGTATTTAAATCCAGACGAAGGGTATTGCCTAAGTCCAAACGGAGCACCGACAAGCTATGGGCCTGGGATGAACTGTACAGGATTTGTAGCTATGGTTATTCGTAGAGCTGGAGGCGATATTTCAAGAATTACGAATAATAGTACGGGATTTGGTGGTGCAGCGAACGCTTATAACTGGCGTGATGTTTTACGTGCGACAACTTATGCGGACACGTACAATACGGTTTCTGAAATGTTAGCTAGTGGTACCATGCGTAAAGGAGATATTATTTATTTTGAACCGGATGTGTCGGTAACCAACTATGACTGCCACATTGGATTCTTCTGGGGAAATACACCAAGCGACAATAAATTCTGGCATTCCTATTATCCTGATGGAAATATTATTTCTGATATTAAAACGAAGTCACCTGCTGAAAAAATTTATGTCTTCCATAATGCAAAGGAAGAGGGCTATATTTCACTGAAAAAAGTAAATGATAAAGGCGATAATATGGCTGGCGTTTCTTTCAAACTAACGGCTGATGGAAAATCCACCACTGTAAAAACAGATGCAAATGGGAATTTAAAATCACCAAATTATCCTATCGGTACAGTGGTGGAGTACGAAGAAACAGCTACGATCGCTGGTCATTATATTGATTCTGCGTCATCTAAAGGCAAGATCACCATCAAGGAAGGTTCTAATGAATTAAAAGTAACCAATCCTCGGTATGCGAATGTTACGCTGAACAAAAAGAATGACGTGGGTCTAAACCTTGAAGATGTTCAATTTAAATTGACTTATAACGGAAAAGATCATATCGTCAAGACCGACAAAAACGGTCAAATTCAAGTGACGAATGAATTGAAAAATAATACGAAAATTGAATGGGAAGAAACCACGACGATTGCTGGTCATTACATTGATACAGCCAATGCGAAGGGATCGTTAGTAGTGAAATCCGGTTCAAATACGATTAATGTAAGTAATCCACGTTATGCCAATTTAACACTGATTAAACAGAACGATAAAGGTGTAAATCTTGAAGGCGTAGAATTCAATCTTCATTATAACGGAAAAGATCATAAAGTGAAGACAGATAAAAACGGGACAATCAAGATCACCAATGACTTAAAGCACAATACAAAAGTCGAGTGGGAAGAACTTAAAACCATCAAAGGTCACTACATTGATCCAGAAAAAGCAAAAGGCTCGATCGTAGTGAAGTCTGGAGAAAACACGATTAACGTAAATAATCCAACGCTTAATTTTGGGTTGATTTCTCAAGCAAGTAACCAAGACGGGGCACAATTTGTGAATCCAATGATCGGGCAAAAGCTGCGGGATGAAGTCATGATCCAGCCGAACCAAGCACCTGCAAATGCAAAACTACGCCTTACTTCTGATTTTGTCGAGTTTGGAACAGGTGAACAGCTTGGCGAAGAATCATTGAAGCAAGTGAATGAGTTCGAAGCAAAACAGGCCCAATTCGTTAAAAACATGTATTTAGAATTTGATGCTACAGGAATGCATGGTAAAAAGGGTGTTTGGATCAATGTCTTAGAATTCTACAATCCTTCAACGAGCGAGTGGGAAGAAGTCGCTCGTCATGATGATTTGACGAATGAAGCAGAAGCGATTCAATTTGTGACTCCAGAAATCCATACCGAGTTTTTCTTCTATGATCAGAACGAAAACGAAACAAAACTATCTGATCCATTGGCAAAAGTGAGAGGATTCGACCGAGTATTTTATAAGAACCTTATCTCAGGTCAGACTTACAAATTTGATTTAATCATGATGGATCGTGAATCTGAAAAAGAATTCAAAGACCCGAACGGAAATAGCGTGACAGGATCGATCACTGTTGTTGCAGGGAAGGATGGCACCGTCACTTCTACTATCAATGCGAGAGAATACTATGAAAATCTTGCCAAAGAAGCGGCTGAAAAAGAAGAATCAAAAGAAAACGATAGCGACAAAGAAAAAGAAACGACAAAAGATTCGGATGGATCAAAAGAAACGATTCAACCAAAAGCAGCCACGCAAGAAGTTGTTGATACCGAAGAACCAGCAGATGTGGAAGAACAAGAAGAGGCGACTGAATTTTCAACACTGAATGACGTTGAATTGTTGGAAGGCTATGTCGATGTTCCGTTTGAAGCCAACTTATCCGCTGCGAAAGGAAAAGTCTTAGTTGCCTACGAGCAGCTATCTACAAATGACACACCGATTGCCGATGAAAAAGAACTTGAGAATGAGAAACAAACCGGGAAAGTAAGAAATCCTAAGATCGGTACGCAAGCTCTCGTGAATGGCAAAGTAGAAGTCACTTCCGATGGCAAAGTAACATTGACTGATAAAGTTGCTTTTGAAGACTTAACGCCTAACGTTGAGTACGATCAAAAAGTTACTTGGATGGATACACGGACAAAATTACCAGTCATGATCGATGGAAAAGAATTAACTTCAACCATCAAGTTCACACCGAAAGAATCAACAGGAACGGTCACAGTCACGATTGAAGATGTCGCTGTTCAACAATTATTTGGTAAAGACAGTCAAATCCAATTGGTCGCTTTTGAAGAAACAACTTATAACGATGAGCCTGTAGCTTCTGAAAAAGATTTCAACAACAAAGGCCAAACCATTACAATAAATAAACCAATCGAACCAGCAAAATCGACTAGTCCAGCAGGTACGTTGCCTCAAACATCAGGATCATTGGGAAGTCCAGTTACTTGGATACTCTTAGGTCTTGTGTTCGTAGCAAGTGCTCTTTTTATCGTTGTAAACCAGAAACGTCAAAATAAAAAATAAGCTAGATCAACGAAGCGTCCGTACCAGGGCGCTTCTATTTTTTAGAGGAGGGTATCGTGAAAAAGCTATGGAAGAACCTACCATTTCTATGGATCGTTTTAGGGGTTGTGATTTCTTGTGCCAGTTACTACGGGTATCACTTATTACTACAAGCCAATGACCAAGCAGAACAAATCAAACAACCGATTGATTTGAAACAAAGCAATCGAGATAAACAAAAAAAGAAACTGCAAAAAGCGACTTACTGTCCACGTCAAATCAAACCAGTTACGCCCGCTGCTTACGCGAAAGCTCAGTTGCGGTATGCCGAGATCGTGAATCAGTGGGGCGTAGGGGCGTTGTATATCCCCAGCGCTGATATTCATTCGAAAATTCTTGCAGGAATCGACAATCAGAATCTAATGGTTGGGGTCGGAACGTACTATCAGAATCAGCAGTTAGGAAAAGGCAACTACGTACTCCTTGCTCACAATCTGGTTCAAAGTGGCGGATCGCTTGGAAATCTGCCGAAAACAACCTTGCAGCAAATCTTTTATTTAACTGACTTTACGAAAGTTTATGAGTACGTGGCGATAAAAAATGATGTCGTTGATCAAAGCCGTGGCGACTTGATGGCAATTCCTACGGATGATCAGACACCAATTGTGACACTTATCCGTTGTGAAGGTGGACTAAACACACCCAAACGAGCGGTCGTACAGGGTGAATTCTTGAAAGAATATCCGGCAAGTGAAGCCAGTAAAGAGGTGAAACTTGGTTTGGGGCTAATTGAAGGGCGCTGGATCAATGATGAAAAAATCTCGAACCAACAAAGGGCTAATGCTAGTGAAGAACCCACGATACGAATACGAACGCATTCAGTTGAAACATCCAACGAACCGATTTACTCACTGTTTCAAGTTGCCTGCATTTATTTGTTTACGATTCTAAATGAGGTACCTATTGTAATCGGGATCGGTTATTTAACTGGGCTTCTAGCTTTGAGCCATGTAGCCACACGAAAACAGTATGAAATTTAACGTAAAAAGGGAGTTGTGTATGTTTTGGATCATCGTAGCCTTTATGATCGGTGCTTTCTTCGGTGTGATCATTATGGCAATACTGAGCGCTGGAAAATATGACGATATGGTAAACAACAGAATTGAATGAGAAAGGATGGACTAGATGAAGACATTTTCGAGAATGGTTTCGGCCTTTATTTTTACGTTACAAGCGTTTCTTTCGACACCAATGGCAGTCTTGGCAAGTGACATGCCCTCAACCAAAGAAGAGACAGAACAAGTCCAAAAAGCTACCGATACCACAGAAACATCAGAAAGCAGTACCGCTTCTACAGAAGAGTCTTCGACAAAAGAATCTACCGAAAGCAGCTCTTCAAGCAGTGAATCGACTACAGAATCAACTAGTAGTGGCACGAAACCTTCGGAATCTTCGACACCGAGTGATCAAGAAACTCCGAAAAAGGAAGAACAAAAAAAAGAAACAGAGAAACCGGCAGCACCAAAAGAAGAATCAGCGCCAGAACAATCAAACCAGATTTCTCAAGAAGTCCCAACACCAGAAACGATTGTCGATCAAGAAGCGACCGTTGATCTATCACGAACGGTTCCTTCAAGTATCGTGACACAAGATGGATCGATTCATTTTGAAAAAAATGAATCCGTGGATCACTTTATTCGTAAGATCGGTGAGTCGGCTCGAAAGATAGGGAAGGAAAAAGAGTTGTATGCATCTGTGATGATCGCTCAAGCCATCTTGGAATCGGCTTCGGGTAAAAGCCAGTTAGCCCAGGAACCAAACTATAACTTGTTCGGGATTAAAGGAACACACAATGGGAAATCCGTCTCAATGGCAACACAAGAAGACTTAGGGAACGGCACGCTTTATGCGACCCAAGCAGGTTTTCGGGTGTATGAAAATTATGAAGATTGCTTCAATGATTATGCCACACTTTTAAAAGAGGGAATTACTGGTGATTCCAATTATTATGCAGGCGTTTGGAAATCAAATGCGAAAACCTATCAAGAAGCAACAAAGTATTTAACAGGACGATATGCCAAAGATACTCAGTACGATCGAAAACTGAATGGTCTTATTGAAACTTATGATTTAACAGACTATGACAAGGATCTTCAAGGACCAATTATTAGTAGCTCAGGCTACAAAACTCCTTTGCAAAATTACACTATTTCGAGTGTGTTTGGCAATCGCAATGGCGAGTTTCATCGTGGGTTAGATATGGTGGCAGCTCAGGGCGAACGAATTTATGTGGTGAAGTCCGGTAGAGTGATCAAGGCAGAATTCCATACCTCTTGGGGGAACTATGTGGTGATCCAACACGAAGATGGTACAACCGCTCTATATGCACATCAACAACAATCTATCGTCAAAGTAGGCGATACTGTCTCGCAAAGCCAGATAATCGGTTATGTAGGTAGCACCGGAAACAGTACAGGCAGCCATTTACATTTTGGTACGACACGTTTCTGGATAAGTGTATAAACGAAACCAGACACCTTCCAATAGGAAGGGAGAACTTATTCTTCGAGAAGGGGAATGATGCCATCATGCTGGCTGAAACCTTTCCTCTAAAGCTCCT
>Ga0334898_1000534_pt1 | contig 58288 bp, 28 predicted proteins | sample GraSluR3_MG_10_FD_207228 | JGI IMG/M metagenome (GOLD analysis project Ga0334898, IMG submission 207228) | Sludge microbial communities from methane-producing bioreactor in Wageningen University, Netherlands - Granular Sludge_3_08-R3 | ecosystem: Engineered > Bioreactor > Anaerobic >... | reverse complement strand
GACGGGAAGTTCTATGCCTAGGCTCTGGCTGGCCAACGCCGAGGAGGTCCTGCCCGAGGCGGACCCCTTCTATGATGAGTTCGTCCGGACCCGGACGATGCGCATGTTCCCCCGCTTCCTGCTGGCCCTGCAGCCCGGAGACTGCCTGCTGGCTTCGCTTCCGATTCCCCGGGACTATGCGGAGTACGTGGCCGGCCTCCTGGACCTGGGGGACCCCGGGCGACTGAGCCTGGAGGTTTGCGGACGCGCCGTCCCCTACTCCCTGGTGGAGGGCCTTCTGGCCGACCCCGAGGCGCTGGCGGGCATCCGGGAGAGGACCGCCCAGGGGGCCTGGGTGCTGGAACCCTTCGTCGAGAGCCCTCGGGTCCTGCGCCTGGCGGAAGAGACCGGGATTCCGACGAACCGCTCCACGGTGGAACTGGTCCGTTCAGGACGGATCGGAGAGCTCAACGACAAAGCCTGGTTCAAGGGCTTCGCCGCCTCTCGGGGCATCCCCACGGTCCCCGGAGAGGTGGCCTTCTCGCATGATCAGTTGCGGGAGGCCATCGCGAGGATGTCCCCCCGCCACCCCGATCTCATGCTGCGCAAGGGAGTCTTCGCCGGAGGTGCCGGAAACACCCATGGAACGGCTCCCGAGCTGCTGGGCCGGGTCCCGACCTGGTACGCCGGGGGGAGCGTGCTGGTCGAGCCCTTCCTGGACATCGCCTCCGTGGCGGGCTCGCTGGCCTGGCTGGGAGCCTCCGGAGTGCGCTTCCTGGGGATCGACCTGCAGGTGATCCGGGACGGAAGCTGGTCGGGATTCGACTATCCCCATCCCGCGGGAGCTGGGGCGGACCGGATTCGCGAGGGGACCCTGAGCCTGGCCGAGGAGCTTCATCACCAGGGGGCTCGGGGCTACCTGAACCTGGACTGGGCCTTCCTGCAGGGTTCACCCGAGGCTCCCCTGCTGCTGGAGTGCAACTTCCGGCACAACGGGTTCGGTTACGTCACCGAGCTGGCCGAGAAGTACTTCGGACCTTCTTGGGAACGCCTGGTGATCGCCAGCCGCGAGGGTTTGCCCACGAGTTCGACGAGCGCGGCCGATCTGCTGGAGCGATTGTCGGGTCTGTGCCTGGAGGGCCATCCGGTCCTGCTCTCGGCTCCCGGAGGGGCGTGCGGGGCCGTCCTGACCGCGCCTCCAGAGGCCGGGGCCTTCTCGGTGGCCGTCTTCGGCGAGGACGCCTGCTGGGTGAAGCGGGCCCTGGAGAGGGTCGAGGAGGCGGCGTGAACCGCGAACGCCTGGCGATCCTCTTCTCCTTCGTCTTCATCTTCGCGTTCAACTCGATCGACAACGCGATTGCCCCGCTGGTCAAGCCGATCAGCCAGTCCTTCTCGGTCAGCAGCGAGCGCGCTCTGTGGCTGATCTCGGTGTGCACGGCCGGGACCGTGGTCGGCCTGGTCATCGGTCCGGCCTTGCTGACCTGGGGACGCGTCCGCCGGCTGCTGTTATGGGTGTTGGTGGCGATGGGCGCGGCCCAGGCCCTCTTCGCCCTGGCTCCCACCTTCTCGGCGGCGCTCTTCTTCCGGGCGGTCTCGGGCTTCGCAGCGGGCCTGGTGGCCACGATCATGTGGAGGCTGACCTTCCACGGGATCTCCAATGCGAACTATCCGGCCATGGTGGCCGTCCTGATGTCGGCCCGGCCCCTGGCCACCGCGCTGGGAGTCCCCGCCGCGGGCCTTCTGGCCTGGAAGATGAGCTGGCAGACCCCGGTCTGGGTGATCGCCGGGCTGACCAGCCTCTCAGGGCTGGTGCTGTACCTCTTCTTCCCCGAGAAGGCCGAGGAGGCCCCCCGCGAGAAGCCGGGCCTCTTGACCCCCTACCTGCGGGCCCTGGCCGTTCCCCACGCGGGGCTCTACTATGTGGGCACCACGATCAACCGCATGGCCTACTTCGGTTTCTACGCCTTCTGCGGGTTGTGGTTCGACCACCACTACGGGCTGGGGCTCAAGGACATCAGCCTGGCCCTGCTGGTGATCGGGCTGGCCGAGGCCCTGGTGAACTTCTCGACCGGGCGGATCCTGAAGACCTTCGGGCACAAGCCCACCTTCCTGGTCAGCCTGGGGCTCTCGGCCCTGCTGCTGCCGGCCTTCATCTTCGGAGACACCTTCTTCGGGCTGACCCTGATCCCGGCGGTGGCGCTGATCGCCGTGTTCATGCTGCTGGACCGGGTCTACTCGATGGCCCTGGTGATCTCGATCCCCCAGATGTTCCCCTCCACCGGGGACAAGACCGCCTTCGGCTCGCTGAATACCCTGACCGCCTGGGGCGCCATGATGGCCATCTCCTGGTTCCAGGGTCAGTTCCTGGGCCGGCTGGGCATGACGGTCGTCGAGGGCGTCCTGGTCGGCTGCTTCCTGGTGGGCTCGGCGATGCTCTACCTGGTGCAGGCCCGCACTGTCTTCCAGGCCCGGGAGGAGGGGTAGGCAAGACCCCCTCAGGGCAGTCGCAGCACTTCCCAGACGCGGTCCCAGGCGGGGTCGGGGGTGAGGTCGTCCTTCGAGACCCGGATCTGGTGGCCGTCCAATTCGGCCGAGATCCCCTGCCCCAACAGGTCGGCTCCGCTGGCGGGGTGGTCCTTCAACTCCAGAAGGCCGGCATCCACGGCGGCCTGCAGGATCCGGGCGGCCTGGGCCGGTTCGATGCGCTTCTCGGCGTTGGGCGTCGGGCCCTCGCTCAACTCCACCCGGCCATCGCCGTACAGGCGGGTCCCCTTCCAGCGGCCGTCGATGCCGCCGCCTTCGCCCCAGTCGATGTAGTCCGAGGCGTCGACGTCCAATTGGACCGTCTGGACGGGACGGGCGGGCGGAGGCTCGGGGGAGGGGGCGCCCGGGTTGGGGGCAGCATGCTCGGTGTGGGCCTGGGGGCCGCAGCCCAGCATCAGGATCAGGGCCAGCATCGCCGCGAATCGCATCGGGCCTCCTCCTGCCGGGCCGCCGCGCCGGTTCGTGTTGGCGCGCGCTCCGGACTGCGCTATCATGCGCTGCAACGAAAATTCTGCCCTGGGAACCGGCTTCCTGGTCCCTGGGCCTTCCTGGAGCCCTCCCATGACCTGCAGCGGAATCATCTTCGACTTCAACGGGACCCTGGTCTTCGACATGCGGGTCCACGACCGGGCATGGGAGGTCCTGATCCCCGAGATCCGCGGGCACGGCTTCACCCGCCAGGAACTCGACGACCACGTGAACGGGCGCAACAACCGCGAGATCTTCAGCTACGTCCTGGGCCGCGAGCTCTCCGAGGAGGAATCCCGTCCCTACGGAGAGCGCAAGGAGGCCCTGTATCGAGAGCTTCTCACGGCCACCCCGGAGGCCTTCCGCCTGGCGCCGGGGGCCGAGGAGTTCCTGGACCTGCTGGCCTCGAAGGGCCTTCCCATGGCCATCGCCACGGCGGCCCCGCTCTCCAACATCCGGTTCTATCGGGAGCACTTCGGCCTGGACCGCTGGTTCCCCGAGTCCCGGATCGTCTACTCGGACGGGACGGTCCCCGGCAAACCGGACCCGGCGATCTTCAACCGGGCCCTCGAGAGGTTGGGTCTGCCCGCCTCCTCATGCCTGGTGGTGGAGGATTCGGTCCTGGGGGTCCAGGCTGCCCGGGCCGCCGGAATCCCGCGCGTGGTCGGCATCCACGCCGATGAGGCGACCCGGGTTTCGCTCGAGCCCCTGAACCTGGACCGGCTGGTCCCGGACTACCGCCACCTGGATCTGTCCGTGCTGGGCTGAACCGGGAAGCCCAGGCGCCAGGCTGTCAGTCTCCCTGGCCGACTTCCAGCCGGACCTCGCCCGAGCCGACCATGTCCTCCAGGGTCACCTCGTAGCGGACCAGGCCGTTCTCGGAGGGCAGCACGCGGGTCCGGTGCTCGACGGGGGCGTGGACCAGGGGATAGTGGCCTGCGGGAAGCGGCGGCGTCAGGAAGCGGACGTTCGGAGTGGCCGAGAAGTCGCCGCTCACCCGGCCCGAGTAGGAACCCTGGGAGGAGTCGTAGGTGTGCTCGACCTGCCAGGCTCCCTTCCCGGCGGGATCGCGGTACTCCATGCGGACCGGTTCGCCCTCCATGTCTTTGGGCAGGTGCGGGGCGACGCGCAGGGTGGCCTCTCCCACCGCGGGCCTCTCGACGCGCGCGCCGCCCACGATCTCCAGCAGGGTGAAGGGAATCGAGGCGTTGGTCCAACCGAAGCCGGGGCCCTCGCCCTGGGTCTCTTCGTAGCGACCCTTCTGGATGGGGGGCGGGCCACCCGTCTCGACGTTGTAGCGCTCGAGGATCACGCCGTCCTGGTCGTGGTTGCGCTGGATGGTGTCCAGCCAGCGGGTGGCGTTGCGGACCACGGCGTCATAGCGGCCGCCCTCGGCCTGGGCCTCCAGGGTCATCATGGTCAGGGGAGCCCAGCCGCTGGGGCCGTTCCACTGCATCTCGGGGTGCCCGTAGTCGGAGGCCATGGCCGCCGGGCCGTGCTCCTTCTCGAAGCGGGCCAGGTTGTCCAGGCTGCGCTCCAGCATCCGGGCTTCCTTGGGATCCTTGGGGTCCAGCATGCCGACCCAGATCGGGGCCACCGTGGGAGCCAGCGAGTCCTGGCTCTTCATCAGGCCCTGGCCCTCGCCCTGGAAGACGCGGTCGCGGAACATCCCGTCCTCTTCGTCCCAGCACCAGCGGATCAGATCGGCCTTGCGGGTGGCCGCCTCGGCCTGCCAGCGGGCGGCCTTGGTGGTCCAGGTGCCCACCGCCTGGATGTCGCCCTTCTCGCGGGCGTGCTCGGCCAGGGTCCGGGCGGTGTCCTCCATCTGGCGGGCGTACTGCCACAGGAACGAGTTCAGTTCCACGGGCACCACGTCCAGGGCTCGGCCCTCGAAGCGCGAGGTGGTGTCAAAGCCCGACTCGTCCATGGCGAACTTCGAGTTGTCGCCCCCATAGCGGGCCAGGCGAACCTGGTGCCCCTCGATCTGGTCGATGCCACGCTCGCTGGGGCCGACCCGACACCAGAACCCGTCGTAGTCCCGCGCCATGAGGTCGTGGGCTTCGGAAAGCCACCGGTCGGTCGACTCGCGGCCTTCCTGGGCTTCGCGGACGGGGGCCGCCTCGCGGACCAGCATGGGCAGGATCGGGGGCTGGGACTTGTTCAGGTAGACCGAGCGCGCAGCGTTGGGCACGCGGCCGGTGGTCTTCAGCAGGTAGAGCAGGTTGTCGGCCATGCCGACCACCGTCGTGCCCTGACCCTGCAGGTTCATTCCCCGGGCCATGAAGTAGCTGTCCCAGTTGAACTGGGTCTTGAAGATCCCCACGCTGGGAACCGCGGCGGGGTGGAAGTACTGGACGTTGGTCTCCTTGGCCACCACGCTGGGGGCGAAGGTCAGATCCGGCCAGTTGCCTTCCACCAGGTCGTTGAGGGCCTTCCATCCGGGACGTCCGGGCAGCTCGCCGACGGAACTCGCCGGAGGAGAGGCCGGGAGGGCCTCCAGCCAGCTCCGGTTGACGTCGTAGAACGTCTCCAGGGTGGGGTTGCCGCCGGCCTGGGAGAAGTCCCCCAGGATCCCCCGAGGAAGATCCAGGATCGGCGAGCCGGAGGCGTCCCGAGGCAGTGCGGACAGGTCATAGGCCCGGTCGCCCAGGATCACCTTCTCGCCCGAGAGGGCGACCGGCAGGTCGACCCCACCGGCGCGCAGGACCACGGCGCCGTCGGCCGCCGCGTGCAGTCGCGCTCCGCCGACACCGGCCTTGAACTGGATCGGCCCCAGCCGGACCGGCTCGTCGGCTGCCAGAGGGCGACCCGGCCCGACCGGACTCTGGATGCCGGCCAGCCAGCCGCCGTCGGGGGTCTGGCCGATCCCGTAGAAGAGGGGGAAGAGGTTCCGCTCGCGCAGGTCGCGGGTCACCTCGGGCTCGAGCATGCTGGGATGGAACTGGCGAAGGCGCCGGTCCAGGGCGCCGGCATCGGCCGGGCGCACGGTGCTGCCCTCACCGCCCAGGTCCAGCAGGCGGGCTCGTCCTTCCGGGGACATCCACTCGGAGAGGTCGCCGACGGGCCCTTCGGGAGCGGGGGGGGCGGCCTGGGACCCCGCTCGCAGAGCGGCCAGGGCTCCCAGTTCCCGAATATCGGCCTGGGGCGGGCGGCCCTGGCGCTCCTCCAGGGTGGCCTGCCGGAGTCCTTCTGCCTCTTGGGCGCGCCCGACGCGCTGCAGGCCCTGGATCACGGTCACGAGGTCCGTGGCGTCGGCAGCCTCTTCAGGGCCGGCCCCCGGCATGTTCCAGGCCGGAAGTCCGCCCGGCTGGGGGCTGAACTTCTGGAGGTTCTGGGCCATCGAGTCGATCATGTCCCGCTCGCGGGGGACCGACGGGTCCAGGACTCCGGCCGTCAGCACGCTGTAGGAGGCCAGGGTGGGGACGTTCGAGAAGCGCTTCTCCCGGTAGTTCCAGTCCAGGAACATGCCGGATTCGGCGTCCCAGAGGGTGTCGAGGATCCTCGCCTTGCGGTCGGCCGCCTGGCGCCCCCAGTCGTCGGCCTGCTCTGCCAATTCGGTGGCCTCGGGGCCCGAGCTGCGTTCGGCCAGCGACCGGGCCATGGTCTCGAGGTCCTTCTCGGTCCGATACAGCCAGGCGTTCAGGTCCACGGCGTTCCACGAGCCCGGATCGCCCTCGAAGCGGGCCGTGTTCTTGATGCCGCCGGACTCGATCAGGGTGGCCTCGTGCGAGTAGTCGACGTCGGTGTAGCGGGCCAGTCCCGTGGGCGTCAGGTGGAAGTAGCGGTCGCTCCAGGTGTTGCGGTGGTCCCCCGCTACCACGGCGTAGGAGCGCGAGAGGAACTGCGGGTCCGGGTGCTCCTGCGCGGCGTCCAGCAGCAGCGACGAGAGCCGCGGCGGGGCCGAGCGCCCCAGCTCGTTCAGGCGCGTGGTGCCGGGCAGGGCCGAGAAGCGCTCGCCCAGATCCAGCCAGTTCTCCAGGACCCCGCGGGCGGTTCCATGAGCCCCCAATGCCTGCAGGCCCTGGACGGTGGCCGGCACATCCCCCAGATCCAGTCGCCCCTCGCGACCCGGGAAGGGGAAGGGGAGGTCCACCGCCTCGGAGTCGTAGTCCTTGGCGTAGGTCCAGGTTTCGGACCAGGCTTCTCGGGTCTCGGCGGGGAGCCTGGACTCGAAGGCGTGGCGGTGCGGAGCCGCCTCGGTGCCCGTCGCAGGACGCGCAGGGGCCGGGTGCCTGACAGGGGCGACCTCGGATTCGAACTGCACCAGGAACTCGGGCGAGGAGGGGAGGACCCTCGGGGCCGGGGCGATGGATTCAGGAACCTCGACCGGGGAGGGCGGAGGCGCCGGAGTCGTCGCGGGTGTCGGGGCAGGCCGCGCGCTGACCCGGAGATCGACGGGATCTGCCACCTCATCCCGCCTCGGCGTCGGCGCGGCGGCGCTGGTCGCCGGGCCCACGAGGCTCTTCTGGATCTGGATGGAATCGGGTCGAATCTGCACTCTACCAACCTCGGACAAAAGGATGCGTCTTCAGCATAGACCGGGACATCGCGGCGGGCAACGAACGGCATGTTACGGTTTCGCCGATTCTGTCGGGAGATTCCCTGCAGGTGCCTTCCCCCGAGGCCGAGAATGCGCCCTGGCGCTTCTCGCTTCCGAGGCGGGACGCCAGAATGATTCACTCGGGGACGAGGTGATGGCCGTGGCAGGTCCCGATCTCCGCCGGATGGGCGTCGTGGGTGCCGGAGGCGCCGGTTTTCCGACAGCGGTGAAGGCGGGTTCGCGCGTCGAGTTCGTGTTGGCCAACGGGGCGGAATGTGAACCCCTGGTCCACAAAGACGTGCACGTGATGGAGAAGTTTGCGCCGCAGGTGGTGGGCGGCATGCGGATCATGATGGCGCTGACGGGGGCCGGGCGCGGTTACTTCGGCGTCAAGACGAAGAATCGCCATGCCATGGAATCCATCGCCTCCCGCCTGGAGGGGACCGGGATCGAGATGAAGCCGATGGGCGACTTCTATCCCGCCGGCGACGAGTATGAACTGGTCTACCTGGCCACCGGGCGCCTGATTCCACCCGCCGGGCTGCCTCTGCAGGTGGGCTGCGTCGTCAACAACGTCGAGACCCTCCTCAACGTCTTCCAGGCCGCCCAAGGGCAGCCCGTCACCGAGAAGTTCGTCTCCGTCACCGGCCTGGTGAGCCAGCCTTCATGCTTCAAGGTTCCCCTGGGGACGCCATTGCGCCAGGTCCTGGAATGGGCCGGTGGGGTGACCCGGCCGGACACCGCCGTCTTCCTGAATGGCCTGATGATGGGGCGGTTGCTGGCGGACCTCGACGAGCCCGTGATCAAGACCACCGGGGCCTTGATCGTGCTGCCGGAGGACCACGACCTCGTCGTCCGGCGTCGGCTCCCCCTGGAATCCAAGCAGCGGATTGGCAAGTCCGCGTGCGATCAGTGCAGCTACTGCACCGAGCTGTGCCCTCGCCATCTGCTGGGCTATGACGTCCAGCCCCACAAGGTCATGCGCAGCCTGGGCTTCACGGCCACGGGCAAGGAGTTGTGGAATCAGTACGCCTCGCTGTGCTGCGACTGCGGCCTGTGCACCCTCTACTCCTGTCCCGAGTCGCTCTATCCCAAGGAGGCCTGCGGCAAGGCCAAGGCGGACCTGCGGGCCGCGGGGATTCGCTTCACCCAGGAGAAGCCCGTGCAGGTGCATCCCATGAAGGAGGGCCGGCGCGTGCCCTCGGCGATGCTTCGTCGCCGGCTGGGCGTGGAGGCCTTCGAGAGCGAGGCCCCCTACCGCGAGCGACCCGGCCAGCCCGCCCTGGTGCGGCTGCCTCTGCAGCAGCACGTCGGCAAGCCCGCAGTCCCCGTCGTGTCCGTGGGGACCCGGGTCGGGCTTGGGGACACGTTGGCCCGGGTGCCGGATGGAGACCTGGGCGTCGATCTGCACGCCAGCATCGCCGGAGTGGTGCGTCGGGTCACCGACCGGGAAGTTGAAATCGAGGGTTAGAGATGGCGGGAAACTGTGTTGGACTGATCGAGTTGTCGAGCATCGCTGCCGGGTTCGAGGTGGCCGATGCCATGTTGAAGGCCGCGGATGTCGAGCTTCTGCTCAGCCGCACCATCTGCTCGGGAAAATACATGGTCCTGGTCCGGGGCAACGTGGCGGCGGTGGCCGCCAGCGTCCAGGCCGGGGAGGCCATCGGCGGGGGAGCGGTCATCGACAGCTTCGTGATCCCCAACCTCCACGAGCAGGTCTTCCCGGCGCTGGCCGGGACGGGCTCGCGCGGACAACTGGAGGCCCTGGGCATCCTGGAGAGCTTCACCGTGGCTGCCCTCCTGGAGGGGGCAGACGCCGCCGTCAAGGCGGCCTCGGTCCAGTTGTTGGAGATCCGGCTGGCCGTCGCCCTGGGCGGCAAGGCCTTTGTGACCCTGACGGGAGGCGTCTCGGCGGTTCAGAGCGCCATCGAGGCCGGAGCCGAGGTGGTCTCTCGCAAGGGGGTCCTGGTCAACCGCGTGGTGATTCCCAATCCGCGCGAAGAGTTGCTGGCCGAAGTCCTCTGATTCTGGGCGCGAGGAGGTCCTGGAGGTCGGATGAGCGAGACGGGTCGGCTGCAGGAGATCGAGGCACTGCTGGACGAGCTGCGCGCGGGCCGGCTGACCCCGGTTTCGTTTCGAGAGGCCCTGGCCGAGAGGGTTTCTGATCTTGAAGCCATGGAAACGGCGATGGATCAGGTCGGGTTCCCCGAAGAACTCGAGGACTCGCTGAGCCCCGCGCTGTCGCGGGGGCGGCAGGGGCTGGCCCGGTTGCGGGAAGGGATGGCCAGGATGGCCCACCCCGGGGAGGAGGCCCTTCAATCCGGACTGGACCTGGTCCGGCAAGGGGTCGGGGAGCTGGCTGAGGTCGTGGGTTGCCTGCGCGTGGCCCGCGAAGGGCTGGAGCGCCGGAGGATCGAATCAGGGCAGGCTTGAGGGGACGGGCGGGCTGGTCCTTGGCCCGGCCGAGGCCAGGATTCCCGCCTTCTTCAAGTCGTTGCGAACCAGTTCCGCCAGGAATGCGTGGCCGGCTCGGTTGAGGTGGATGGCGTCATCGAAGAAGGCTTCCCGGTCCGGCGGGCTCAGCCGGGCAAAAGGTTGGAAGCCATCGATCAGCGGGACGTTCTTCTCCCGCGCCAGCTCTCGAGCCGCCTCCATGTGCCACCAGGTCCGCTGCCAGTCTTGCGGGTCCCGCAGAGGCTCGAGCAGGAAGACCACGCGGAAGGCGTGCTTCTCTCCCAGGTCGAGAAGCGCTTGCAGGTTGCGCTTGAACTGCTTCGGGGGGACGCGCTGGACCTGATCCTTCTCGGCGGCGGCGTCATTGAGGTTGGCCTGGCGGCGCAGCATGAGCGTGCGGAGCAGCAGGAAGACCCGGCTCTGATAGAGCACGGTCCGGGTCCTCCAGAGCGCCAGCGAGTCGGTCAGGACTTCATGATCGTGCGAGAGCGCCCAGTTGGAGTCGTGGTATCCGAAGGCCTCGACCAGGACGTCGGGTTGCAGGGGCAGGACTTCTGAGCGCAGCAGCATCAACCCCTGCCAGGAGGTGTGCCCCGACATCCCGGCGTTGATCACCTGGACCCTCTGGCCCTGGGGACCGCTCAGCCCTGAGGTGGCCAGGTCTGATTCCAGCATCTTGGGATAGGTGTCGTTCTCCGCATACACCTCGGAGCCGCTGGAGATGACCTGCGAGTCGCCCATGAAGGCGATCCGGATCGTGTCGGCCGGCTTGGGCCCGATGTGGTCCTGGTCGAAGAGGCCGGGCTGGGCGGCGCGGTTCAGCCCCACAACTCCCTTCTTGGAGGCGTTGGCCGTCGCCGCCAGTCTCGGATTGGCCTTCCAGAAGGCGACCGGGTCTGGGATGTAGGTCTCCTGGATGCGGTCGAGCGAGACGTGCAGGGCCACCTCCCAGGCCAGGAAGAAGCCCAGGAAGAGGACGACCCGCAGCAGTCGAGCCCGGGCTCGGCTCAGGGTGTCTGCCTGGACGAGCTGTCGGATCTTCAGGCTGGCAAGCCACGCCAGGAGCAGGAGCGCGAGGCCTTGGATGAGTCCGATCTGGGCCCGGTCCGCCTGCAGGAAGGGGACGTTCCCCGACATGAACTGGTGGGGCAGTCCCATCTCGGCGCCCTGGACCAGGGACCATTCGAAGAGATCCTTTTGGGCCAGCCAGAGCATGCCGTTCTCCTGGGAAGTGCCTTCCTGCTGGGGCGCCAGATCTTGACAAGGGCCCGATGCCCTCGGGGGAGGGTCGGGCCCTTGTCGCCCTCGGCCTGAAGCAGGCTACTTCGTGATCTCGAACTCCGCGGTGATCATCAGGTGGTCCGAGGCCTTGGCCGAGACGTTCCGGATCGTTCCGTCGGTGGACTGGTCATAGCGGTGGATCTTGGACTCTTTGAGCTGCTCGTGCTTGGAGTCCGGGTACAGGATGTGGTCGAACTGCTCGGGTGCATGGCGGCCTCCGCGCTGCGGGCTGGAGGGCCAGGTGTTGCGGTCGTCGGCCGGCAGGTGCTCCAGGCTGTCGCGCCAGGGCTCGCCTCCCTCGGGCGGGTTGAGGATCGCCTGGACCGAGGCGTCGTCGGTGTTGTCGTTCAGGTCGCCGGTGATCACGAAGAGGCGCCCGGGATAGGGACGCATCTCCTTCTCGGCGATCTCCCGCATGGCCTTGGCTTCACTCAGGCGCTGGACGTGCGCCGGCGTGTCGCCGGGCGGTGAGGGGCGGCGTGACTTCGAGTGGGTGGTGTAGACCGTGACGTCGGCCCCAGGGACTCCGTCGACGTCGACGTCGGCTCGCAAAAAGTCGCGGCTGAATCTGGTCTGGCCCGAGCCGTCCGCCAGGGGGAAGGTGGAGTCCTTGTGGGTGACGATGGTCTCGAAGGGATACTTCGAGATGATGGCCACGTTGATGCCCCGCTCGCTGTTCCCCGGGATGTGGGCCACGTGGGGATACATGGCGGCCAGGTCCTGGGCCTTGAGGAACTTGTCCAGGGTCTCCTTGGAAGAGACCTCCTGCAAGGCCACGATGTCGGCATCGGCCTGGCGCAGGTTCTCGGCCAGCGCCGCCTGGGAGGCCTCGCTCTTGGGTCGGGTCTTGTTGCCCGGAGCGATGTCCTTCTTGGCGAAGAGGTTCTCGACGTTGTAGCTTCCGATCACCACCCGAGTCTTGTCCATCACCGCACCACCTTCTCCAGCCGCTTCTCCTCGTATCCCCTTGATTCTATCAGGAATCGCCCAGACGGAAATGACAAGTTCGTTTCCGGCCCGTCGAACGCCTGCCGGACCCGAAGCCAGAAACGGTCGTCTGGTTCATCCCGCGCGTCGGGCAGAGGACCTCCGGGCATCGGCTCATGCGCGGGAGGGACTCTGCTGGGGGCACGGACGCGGAAGGGCGCGGTGACCTCCATGGCCAGCCCCGCGTGGGCGGTTCGAGACCCGCCGCCAGGGGTAACCTCTGGACAAAGGAGGTCTGGCGTGTCCTTCGTCTCCGTCTATCCCGATCAAGAACCTCCCCGCTCCGAGCTGGACCGGTCTTCGGGTCCAGTCCTGGTCGAGTTTGGCGCCTCCTGGTGCCCCTATTGCCAGGCCATCCAACCGCTCCTGGAGAGTGCATTGGCTGCCCATCCGCAGGTGCGGCACCTGAAGATCGCCGATGGGAAGGGCCGCCGGCTGGGCCGCTCCTTTGGAGTCAAGCTCTGGCCGAACCTGGTCTTCCTGATGGACGGACGGGTCGTGGAGCAGCTTGCTCGGCCTGGCGATGCGGAAATCACCAGCGCCTTCCAGGACCTCGCGGACGCAGCAGCGCAGGCCGCCGCGCTGGCCCGAAGCCAGCGTCCGGCCTGAAACCCGGGAATCTCAAGCACGGACCTGAGCTCCGCGTTTCCGCGCTCGGTTCCGAATCGGGCCTCAGCGCGGGGCCAGGGTCTCCATCGTGCCTCGGGTAACGCCGAACTGCTCGTGGGTGCCCAGCAGTCGGGTCAGGTCGGTGGCCTCCAACCGGCCGGCCAGCAGGTCACGGTAGGCTTCCAGGACCCGTTCGGCCTCGGCTCGGGTCTCGCGGACGAACTCCACCCGCATCCTCCGGACTCCCGCCTCCACCAGTCGGGGAACCAGGAAGGCCGCGCTCTGGGCGGCCGCGTTGAAGACGGTGTTGCGGCACTGCACGTCCACCAGGACGGGGTGCTCGTTGCCCAACCGGTCGCGCAGGGCCAGGTCATGCTGGCGGCAGGGCTGGCCGCACGTGCGGCGGTCCCGGCCCTGGCTGAGCAGGCGGGCGTAGGAGCAGTGCTGGGTGTGGAAGGTCGGGATGTGGTGGTGGATGGTCACCGCGACCCGGCCTCGTGGGGTCTTCTCCAGCAGCGCCAGGATCTGCTCTTCATCCAGGTCGTGGGCCGCCGTGACCGTTTGAAGGCCCAGGGCCAGCAGGTGGCAGGCCGTCAACGAGTTGGTGACGTTCAGCGAGAAGTCTCCGTGGAGGGCGGCGGAATCGGGGCGGTCGGAGACGTGCATGACCCCACCCCAATGCCGCACCAGGATGGAGTCGGGATTCAGCGCCTCCAGGCGGCGCAGGGTTCCCTCCTCGCCCGGTTTCTGGACCCGGAGGGTGGCCAGGCCGACCCGCAGACCCGCCTCCCGGGCCTGGCGCACGGCCTGCTCCAGGCCGTCGAAGTCCATCCAGTCCAGCTCCACCTCACCCAGTCCGACCGCGATGGCGGCCTGCAGGTGCTCAGGGGTTCGGCACAGGGCGACCAGTTGCGGCTCCTGGGGAAGGTCCACGGGGCGAACCCGGGCCTGGAGGCCCTGGCGCAGGACCTCGACTTGCGGCTCTTCGGCGACAGGGATGGCGGGAGCCTGCGTCAGGGCTTCCACCAGATCGCGGCGCATGGGCTTGAGCTCGGAGAGGGGCAGGAAGAGGCCCGGCTCCAGCTCCTCGGCCTCGAGGGACTCCAGGACGAAGGGCGTTCCCCCGAAGGCACCCAGCTTCTCGCGCAAGGTCTGAGCGTCCAGGGCCCGCCCCCGTGCCAGGGCCAACGGCGTGGTGCTGCGCACCCGGCAGAGGCCCCCTCCCTCGCTGCGCGCCTCGACCTCCAGGGGGGCGCCGCAGCGACCCTGGACGCGGAGGCTCACGGGCCGGCGTCCCGCGGGCTCCAGCCGCAGCGATCGGCTGGCCCGGGTGGCCAGCTCCGGATCCCCCGTGACCCAGACCCGGTCCCCCGGTCGGACCCGGCTCAGGTCGGGGCCGGGCCTTCCGAAGCTCAGCAGCAGGTCCGCGCCCCGGCTCCGGACGGTGAAGATCGGACCGCCTTCCTCGGGCTCTTCGGGATGCCCCTGGTCGAAGACCACGCCCATGCCGGCCCGAACCTCCAAGGGGGCCACACCCGGGCCGCTGGCCGAGCGCGTCGAGCCGCCCAGGGGCGAACGCACCTGGCCTCTTGCCCGGTTCTCGGGGGGCGGCGGGGGGCTGACCCGGACGGTGTCGCCGCGGACCTCCGCCACCTGGCCCAGCAGGATGCCTCGGTGCTTGGGGGCCCTGCCGTCCACCAGGGTCTGGTGGTCGGAGCCCGCCAGGAATCCATCGCCGAAGCCTCTCGAGAAGGTCAGGGAGAGGTCCCGCAGATCCTCGGCCAAACGCCGCTCGTCCTCGGGGGTCGCTCCGCGGGCCACGGCATCCACCCAGTGGCGCACGGTGCTCGTGGCGGCGTGCACGTAGGCGGGGCCCTTCTGACGCCCCTCGATCTTCAGGGCGTGGACTCCGGTCTCCAGCAGGTGCGGCACGGCCCGGAAGCCGGCCAGGTCCCGGGGACTCAAGAGGTAGCGCCTCTCGCCCGTAGGGAGGACCTGGCCATCCACTACGGCCTGGTAGGGAAGCCGACAGGCCTGGGCGCACTGGCCCCGATTGGCCGAGCGCCCACCCCAGGCCTCACTGGACAGGCATTGGCCGCTCCAGGCGATGCACAACGCTCCCAGGACGAAGACCTCGACCTCCAGGGGCGTGCCCTGGACCAGGGTCCGGATCTCGTCCACCGAGAGCTCCCGGGGGGCTACCAGCCGGACGAAGCCCAGGCCCTCGGCGAATCGGGCCGCCTCTGGGCAGGAGAGGGTCATCTGGGTGCTGGCGTGCAGGCGAAGTCCGGGGCAGATGGCCCGGGCCAGCAGGGCCAGACCCGGGTCCTGGACGATCAGCGCGTCCACGCCGGCTCGGGCGGCGGCTCGGATCAGCGGTTCGACCAGCTCCAGCTCCGGCTCGAAGACCACGGTGTTCATGGTCAGGTAGGCGCGGGCCCCGGCGCGGTGCACCCGGGCGACCACGTCGGGGAGGGTCTCGATGGGGAAGTTGGTGGCCCGGGCTCGGGCGTTGAACCCGTCATCCAGACCAAAGTAGACCGTGTCCGCGCCGGCCTCGAGCGCCACGTGCAGGCACTCGGCGTCGCCCGCCGGGGCCAGGATTTCGGGAGTTCTCACCGCCCCACAGTGCGGGTCGGCCAGGGGTGGTGTCAAGTGGGCCGGCCGGCTGCTCTCCCACGCCGTCCACCCGCTGTCCGGTCAGCCACGCCGGTCGGGTCCTCGTGCTCTGCCCGGAGGGTTGGCCGCGTGGGTCGAGAAGGCCCTGCCCCATGTCCATCCAGATCCCCCCCGGTGTCCACCGCATGCCCCTCCTCGTCCCCGCCAGCGCCATCGACGAACTCGGCCACGTCAACAACGTGACCTGGCTTTCCTGGCTGCAGGAGGCCGCGACCGCCCACTCCGCGGCCCTGGGGTGGAGCCTGGAACGCTATCGCGAGCTGGGCGCAGGTTGGGTGGTGGGTTCCCATTTCATCGAGTATCTGCGGCCCGCCTTCCAGGGAGAGTCCGTGGAGATCCTCACCTGGGTGGCTTCCCTCGAGTCGCGGCGCTCGCTGCGTCGTTACTCGATCCTGCGGGACGGGCAGCCCCTGGTCCGGGCCGAGACGATGTGGGTCTTCGTGGACTTCGCCAGCGGTCGTTCACGGAGCGTCGCCCCGGAGGTGGCCGAGGCCTTCCCCATCCTGGGGACCGATCTGGACCTCGGCGCGTCCGGCGCTGCCGCAGGAGGAACTCCCGCAAGGACAGGAAACTTTTCAAACTGACCCCAGGCCTCGTCGCGGAACCATGTGGGCTTCAGGTCGCGGGTCCGAGATTCGTACCTTTGGCCCCGACCGAAGGGGCCCATCGCTTGAGGAGGCCGCCATGTCCCAGCCGGGAACGATCGCTTGGGTGGATCTGACCGTCGCCAACGCCGAGAACCTTCGGGACTTCTATACCGCTGTGGTGGGCTGGGAGTGTGAGGCCCTCGAGGTGGGGGAGTATTCGGACTTCGTGATGCGTCCGGCCGGCGGCGGGGCCGCGGTGGCCGGAATCTGCCATGCCCAGGGCGTCAACCAGGGGCTCCCTCCCCAGTGGATGGTGCACATCACCGTGGCGGACCTGGACGCCAGCCTGGCCCGCTGTCTGGAGCTGGGCGGGAAGGTTCGGGCCGAGCCCTTCCAGATGGGCACCTTCGGGCGGATGGCCGTGATCGAGGATCCCGCAGGCGCCGTGGCGGCCCTGCTGCAGCCGACTCGCTGATCCCCGGCTGGCCTCCGCTCGGGGGGGCAGCTTCATAGAGGATGGAACTTTCCATGGACCCTGTCTTGTTGGCCCGGATCCAGTTCGGGATGACCATCGGTTTCCATTTCCTGTTCCCGCCGATCTCGATCGGTCTGGCCTGGCTGCTGGTGGTCCTGGAGGGAATGGCCTGGCGCACCGGGGATGCCACCTGGAAGAGCGCTGCTGTCTTCTTCGGCAAGGTCTTCGCCTTGATCTTCGCCGTTGGAGTGGCCACCGGCATCACCATGGAGTTCCAGTTCGGCACGAACTGGGCTTCCTATTCCCGGTTCGTGGGGGACATCTTCGGGGCCCCGCTGGCCGCCGAGGGCGTCTTCGCCTTCTTCCTGGAGTCCAGCTTCCTGGGCCTGTACCTCTTCGGACGGAACCGGGTCCCGGCCTGGCTGCACTGGGTCTCCATCCTGATGGTGGCCCTGGGGGCCACCATGTCGGCCTTCTGGATCCTGGTGGCCAACTCGTGGCAGCAGACCCCGGCGGGCTATATCCTGGATCCGGTGACCGGCCGACCGATCCTGACCAGTTTTGCCGAGGCGGTCTTCAACCCCTCGACCTGGCCTCGCTTCTTCCACACCATCACGGCCTGCCTGGTCTGCGGAGCCTTCGTGATGGCGGCCCTGTCGGCGGAGTTGATCCTGAGGGGCAAGGCCGTGGCGGTGGCCCGGCGCAGCCTGGGGGTGGGCATCGTTGCGGCGGCCATCTTCTCGCTGCTGGTGGCCTTCCCGTTCGGCGACCTCCACGCCCGCCAGGTGGCCCTGACCAACCCCGAGAAGTTCGCGGCCTTGGAGGGCCTGTATGAGACCCGGGAGGGGGGGGCGGGGCTGATCCTCTTCGCCATTCCCCGAACCGACCCGCCTCGGCTGGAGGCCCGGATCGAGATCCCCTGGCTGACCAGCCTGATGGTCCACGGCGATCCTCACGCCCCGATCCCCGCCCTGGACTCCTTCCCTCCGGATCGCGTCGCCCGCGGAGCCGAGCTTCCGCTCACCTTCCTGTCCTTCCATAACATGGTGGCCCTGGGAATGCTCTTCATCGGCCTCTCGTGGCTGGCCCTCTTCTTCTTGTGGAGGGGGACCCTGCACCAGAAGACCTGGCTCTTGCAGGCCTTGCGCTACTCCTGGCCCCTGCCGCTGGCGGCCTGCACCCTGGGCTGGATGGCCGCCGAGATCGGTCGGCAACCCTGGATCGTGTACGGCCTGCTTCGGACCAGCGAGGCGGCCTCCAAGAGCGTCACGGCCGGAGAGGTGCTGGCCTCGATCGTGATGTTCGGAGTGATCTACGCCCTGCTGGGCGCCCTGTGGCTCTTCCTGCTGTATCGGAAGGTCCAGCACGGTCCGGAGGAGGTGGCCTGATGGAAGCCACGGGATTGCAGATCGCCTGGTTCGTGCTCTTCTTCGTCCTGATCGCGGGGTATGCGGTCCTGGACGGCTTCGACCTGGGGGTCGGCGTGCTCTCGCTCTTCAATCGCAGCGACGCCGAGCGCAGGCTGTACATCAACGCCATCGCCCCGGTCTGGGACGGCAACGAGGTGTGGCTGCTGACCGCGGGCGGAGCGCTCTTCGCCGCCTTCCCACCGGTCTACGCCACCACCTTCAGCGGGATGTACCTGGCCATGATGCTGGTCCTGTTGGGATTGATCTCCCGTGCCGTGGCGATGGAGTTTCGGGGCAAGGTCGAGTCCGCCACCTGGCGGCGCGTCTGGGACCGCGCCTTCGGCCTGGGCAGCCTGCTGCCGACGATCCTCTTCGGCGTGGCGGTTGGCAACGTGCTGAGAGGGTTGCCCCTGGACGCGGAGGGCGAGTTCGTCGGGACCTTCCTGGGCCTTCTCAACCCCCTGGCCTTGCTGTGCGGGGTCCTGGCCCTGGCGATGTTCGTGACCCACGGGGCGGCGTACCTGGCCTGCCGGACGGAGGGCGACCTGCGCGAGCGGAGCCTGCGGACGGCAGGGCGCATCTGGTGGGCCTGGGCAGGCCTGTACGCCGCAGCGACTTTTTACGCCTGGTTCGACGCCCCGACCCTCTTCGCCACCAGCGTGGGGCGCCCGGTCTTCTGGACCCTGCTGATCGTCATGGCGGCCTGTCTGGGAGGCTTCCCGATCGCCGTGCGGCAGGCGCATGTGAATCGTGCCCTGGTCCTGTCCGGGACCGCCATCGCGGCCACGATCGGTCTGTGCGCGGCGGCGATGTTCCCGGACCTGGTTCCGGCCCTGGCGATGCCCTCCCACAGCCTGACCTTGGTGAACTCCTCCTCTTCGCCGCTGGCCTTGCGCACCATGCTGATCATCGCCCTGGTGGGGATGCCCATGGTCCTGGCCTATACGGTTTTCATCTATCGCGTCTTCCGCGGGCCCGTCCGCCTGGACGAGCACTCCTACTGAGCCCCTTCACTCCGGAGAGCGGAAGCGGCCATCTGCCCGCATGGTGGTGGCCCGGTCCTGTCGCTTCTCGAACCAGCCGGCCCGGGAGTTGGGGAAGCTGTCGAAGCGCGGGACGTAGGGTTTGACATCCAGCAGCGGGGTGCCATCCAAGAGGTCCACCCCCCGCAGGTGAAGGACGTTGCCCTCGACCTTGCAGAGCTCCACGATGGAAATCCCGATCGGGTTGGGGCGGCAGGGGGCCCGGGTGGCGAAGATGCCCCGAGGAACCTGGTCCAGGAAGGGAACCACCTCCAGGCGTGGTTCGCCGCGGCCCTGAGGGTCGTGAAGCTCGTAGACCAGGATGACCCGTTCGAACCCCTCCAGATCCCGCAACCCGGGAGCCAGGGAGTCCAGGATCTCGGCCCGGCCCCAGGCCTGACCGGCTCCGACGGGTTGGATGGGCATCCCTTCGGGGGTTTCCCACGGAGTGCGGACGATTCCGATCGGCTGGAAGGTGACGGCTGGCAGCACGGGTTCTCCTCGGGTCTCAGTAGATGAATTGGCGGACGTCGTACAGGGCCACGGCCGGCCCGTGCGGAGGGGGATCGAATCTCAGCATGGACCGCAGTTGGCGGCTCTGGACCCGGCATCCCATCCGGGTCAGCTCGTGCATCCCCGCCTGACGGGCCAGAGTCTCGTATTCCGAGCCCGGGACGGTCATGAACTCCGAGACGTAGATCCGGTCTTCGGGCCCCAGGGGCATCCGGTTGAGCATGGCGGCCGTCTCGTGCAGATGCTCTTCGGCCATCTCCAGGCCTCCGACTCCGGTCATGACGATGGGGCCGACCCGCAGGCCCGCCTTTTTCAGCAACTCGACCAGATGGACCGAGAGCTCCGCCGAGCCGGGTTTGCGCAGGAACTTCAGCACCCGGGAGGACCCGCTCTCCATGCCCAGATACAGCCGGTCCAGCCCCGCCGCCTGCAGGGCCTGCCATTCCTCGAGGGTCCGGTCGGTCGAGAAGGTGTCCAGGAACGAGCAGACCTTCCCAAACCGGCGAGGTTCGGCCTCGGGGCATCCGGCCAGGACCTCCCGGACGATGGCCAGGGCCTCCAGGAGGGCGGGGGTGCGGATGCCGACGGCGTTCGCCTCGCCCAGGAAGACCCCCTTGCGGCCCCGCAGCGAGGGTCCGAAGAAGTCCGTGGCCCGGCGGACGTGATCGCGGAACTCGTCGGGCGGCTTCAGGCGGAAGGTGTCCTTCTTGAAGAAGTCGCAGAAGGTGCACCGGTTGTAGGCGCATCCCCAGGTCAGTTGCAGGACCAGCGCGCGGTACTGGTCGGGCGGCAGGATGCCGACGGGGCGGAAGATGGACAGGAAGGCCTCGGCGTCGGCCTTCCAGTTGAAGCGGGTCGGGGCCTCCAGGGCCGGATGGGGGCCGAAGCGCTGGCGGGCTTCGGACAGGGCCTGTTCCACCCAGTGATGCCACTTCTCGGCCTCTTCCAGGCCGGTCACGCGACCTTCGTGGAAGTTGCAGGCGGGCATGTCGGCCCGGGGGGCGGTGTCATGCGTGATCTCCAGGACGCGACCGTCCAGGCCTCGTCGCCACACGCTGCCCTGGGCGGAGAAGGAGAAGAGCCTGCCCGCCGGGTCGAAGGTCAGGACCTCCAGCCGGTCCCGGATCAACCGGGTCTTCTGGGGATCCCATTCCAGGCGCAGCAACGGTTGACGGTGCCCTCGAGGCGACTCCAGGAAGCCGCCTTGGAACCCGGCCAGGCCCTCGGAGGTGGGGCAGTCGATGTCCTCGGGCCGGTGCGCGGTGCTCATCGGTTCCCGCAACACTCTCCGCCCAGGCTGTGGCCCGAGCATGTCCAGGCGCGATCCAGCCGGCGGATCTGACCTTCCAGGATGGCCTGCAGGGTCTCTTCCAGGTTGTCGGCGGCCGTCACGAAGACCGCGATGCCCAGGCTGTTCAGCGAGGTCAGCGTCGGTTGGCTCATTCCGTGGCAGAAGACCGCATCGACCGGGCGCTCGCCCAGACCGGACCCCTGGCCTGGGACCTGGCGGGGCAGGAACTCCACCTCCAGGGTCTCGGCGTCGAGCAGGGCCAGGAAGGGGGCGTCTTCAAAGGTGTCGTGGAGTTGACTTTGCAGTCCGTTCTCGTCCCGGGTGGGCAGGCAGATGTTCAAGTTCGTCCTCCCTGGTGTGGCTTCGGCGTGAAACCCGGATGGAGTGCCCGAGCCTACGCGGTCAGGAGTCGCCCTCCTGCCTGGAGGATGGCCTGTCGGTCTCCCAGTCGCGCTTCAGGCGCCCCAGGGGCAGGGCGGCCAGGAGCGTCATCAGGGCCACGCCCAGCAGGATGGCCAGCATCCGGGCGGTGGGCTGGCCCTCCTGCATCCGGGCGGCGACCAGGACCCAGGCCGTGCGGACCCACTCCAGGGCAAAGACCCCCAGCATCCATTGCAGGGGCAGCACCACCGACGGGGTCCGCGTCAGCAGCAGCAGGGGCGCCAGCAGGGCCAGCAGGGCCTGCGGCCAGAGGTCCCAGCGGTACAGGTGGGCGGCCGTGAGCCCGCAGGCCACCACCATGGGCAGGACGCGAAGCCAGGTCATGGGGGCATGGTAGCACGTTTCGAGGGTTGGGCTTCAGGTGGCCCAGGTCTCCAGTGGAGGTGAAGCCGGGCCGGACCGCTCTTCCACGCCGTGGGTGCGTTGTCCGATCGGCCTGGATGCCCCGCGCGGGTGCGTCCCGTCGAGCGGCGAGGCGACCGAGGGGTTTCCGGCTGGGTTCCTAGCGCGACTCGCGGCGCGACAGGCGGATCCCGCCAATCTTGACTTCGCCCTGACCAACCTGGATGCCCCCGGCGGCCCCGGGTTGAGAACCCAGGAATTCGTCGCGCAGGGCGTCCTTGCTCAGGTCGCCCAGGTGGATCGACCGGGTCTGGGACCCGACCTGCACCTGGATGTCGCCCAGGTTCCAGCCCAACAGGCGGGCTTCCGGAGCCACGGCGGTGAAGTCCCCGGTCTGCGTGTCGTAGACGTCGACCTCGGGAACACCGTCCCGCACCATCTCCGCGGCCAGCCACCGGCCGTCCCGCGACCACTGCAGGTTGGCGGCGCCCGGCTGACCGGCCTGGGTCACGGCACCCGGCAGCAGGTGTGAACCCCTCCCGAAGTCGAGGACCGCGACGCGACCGTCGAACACCAGGGCGGCGCCGCGCTGGTCCGGGCGCCACCGGACCACGTCGGGCGGCTGGCTGCCCACCACGGCGGCGTCGGATTCGCTCAAGGCCGACTGAGCCGAGCCCTGCCCGTGCTCCAGGCAATACAGGCCGGAGGGCTGCCCGTCCTCACCCGGGGGCACCCAGAAGAGGCTGCTGCGTTCCTGCGAGAAGATGGGATCCGGCAACCGGTAGCCGAACCGATCCACCAGTTCCCTGCACTGATGGGCAGTGGCTCCGGGGAGGCCGGCGGCGTAGGCCTCGGCCAACCGAGCCCGCGCCTGGCCACCCAGGGCCTCGGCGGTCGCCACGTCGGTCACCTGAGCGACGCGGCCGGCACCGTCGACCAGGTGGTAGCTGGGGATCTTGACCGAGTTCCAGGTGCGTTCGGTCCGCACCAGCAGTCGGCCGTCCTCCAGGAACTCGTTGCCGGTGACGCGTCCTGGGAATCGGTGGCGGAGGCGGCCGTCGGGACCGTCCAGGTAGATGTAGCCCTCACTCGGGGCGGCGCCATCGGCCGCATCGGTGTAGGCCAACCGGCTGCCATCACCCGAGATCTCGGGATTCCGGGCCCCTTTCCAGCTCTGGGTCGAGAGCGGCAGCGGCCGCACCTGGCCGTCGGGCTGCAGGCTGCCCAGGCGATAGTCGGCCAGGTAGGTCTCGCGGTCCAGCTCGGGGTAGGCCACCACGACATCGCCCCGGTCGGAGACGGTGAGATCCTCGGCGGCCACACCCAAGGGCATGCTGCGCGCGAAGCCCGTGCTCAGATCCGTGAGGATCACCTCGTCACGCTGCTGGCCCATCTCGACCGAGAACTTCCCACCCGGCGAGATGTCGGAACCCCGCCCCTTCCCCATTGCGTTGCGGAGGCGAGAGATCTGGTCAGGGTTCAGGGGATTCACGGATTGTGACGGCACTTGGAGGGCTCCTTTGGGCGCGTCCCGATGATCTTCCGCCCTCCTGAAAGAATCCTGAAACCGGCCCGAGGGCAACGACCGTCCCCGGCCGCTTGCCCGCCCGAGCCCGACGGGGAATCGTCGGGCCCGGGAGGGCAGGGATCAGGCCAGGCGCTCGAGGGGGAAGGGGGGGCTGGAGAGCGGCCGCACGGCCAGGGACAACAACAGCATCTCGTTGTCGTCCGAGGCGATGCGGTTGGAGGACAGGGCGCCGCACTCCTGGCATCGGTGGATCAGGGCCCACTCGCCGTCGGAGCGGACCCAGACCGCCACGGGCTCCATCACCCCGGCACAGCAGGCCGCCCGGTCTCCCGGTCGGTTGTCCAGGTGCCGGCTGTGCAGGCATCGCGGGCAGTGGTTGCGGTGACGGGTTCCGCCCCCCGAGGTCGGCACCACCTCTCCACACCGGACGCACCGGAACGAGTCGGTCGGCTCGGCCTGCTCTCCCTCCACCAGACGCCGGTAGCTCTGGTAGCGGAAGCGGGGCAGGGCTCCTTCCCGGACGGCCCGTCGGACCGCGCAGTCGGGCTCGACCAGGTGGGTGCAGTCGCGGAAGCGGCAGCCCCCGGCGTGTTGCAGGACGTCGCTGAAGCCTTCGGCGATCTCGGCCGTGCCGAGGTCGTCGGTCCCCAACTCCCGCAAGCCCGGGGTGTCGAGAAGCCAGGTCCCTGGTCCCAACCGGGCCAGGTTGGAGGTGGTCGTACAGTGTCGACCGCGTCGCTCCCCCTTGCGGAGCCGAGCGGTGGGGCGGGTCGGACCCCCCAGGGCGGCGGCCAGGGACGTCTTGCCGACTCCGCTGTGGCCCAGCAGGACCGCGGTGTGCCCCTCCAGGAGCATTCGCAGTTCAGGAAGGCCCTGGCCCGTGGTCGCCGAGCAGGCCAGCACCGGGATTCCCTGTTCGCGGTAGGCCTCCAGGACCTCCGGTTCCGGTTCGCCTGGATCCGCCAGGTCGATCTTGTTCAGGCAGATCGCCGGGCGGATGCCTCCGGCTTGAAGCCGGAGCAGGAAGCGGTCGACCAGTCCCAGACGGAGGGGAGGCTGGGTGGAGGTGACGACCACCACCCCCAGGTCCACGTTGGCGGCCAGGAGCTTGCGCTTCTCGGGACTCGAGGGGGAGGGGCGCCACAGGGTGGAGGCCCGAGGGAGGATCTCCAGGACTCGCGGAGCGCCGGGTCCTGGCGCCAGTCGCGCGCGATCGCCCGGGACCGCTTCGAGCTCGGCGGGAAGGGGGCAGAGCACCTCCTCCTCGTCCAACAGCAGCCGGCAGTGGCCTCGGAGGATCGCCGAGATGGTGGCCTGGGGTTGTGAGGCGCCTTCACCCGGATTCGTGCCGGGAGGTCGGGGGCGAGGTCGCTCTGCTCGCCTGGGCTTTCGGGGTCTTCGGTCGCGTGCCCGGGGGGGCAAAGCGAACTCCTCCTCCAAGCGATCCCAATGGAGCAGGGGATTGTGGTGGACGGCGGGACCCGGCTCATCCGGGAACCCCAAGTTTCTGGATTCAAAGGCCTGCAAGGTCGGACACCCTTTCGCATGGACGGGGCCTTGAACCTGAATCCAGTCGGGAGCAGGGAACGCCACTCAAGAGACGGCTCGAAGATCTGGAGGCCGGCAGGTGTGGGGACCTTGCGGGTCCGCCTTCCGGCTTTCATATCGGGGCCGATTCCTGGGGGTTGTTCCACGCTCAGGCGGAATCCAGGTCGAAGGCTCGCGACAGACGGCGAGGTCCTGACAGGTGCGCGCGACGCACAGACCGGCTGGAATGCTGGAAAGAATCCAGGTCCAGGAGGGGGCTTCCGGGGAAGGGGCAGGCAGGCGCCTGGGAACGGCTCAGGGCCGTCAATCAGGCTTGCCTGGGGACCGAAACCTCAGAGAGGCCGGGCGGGGCGCAGGCTGGCAGGACTGGAGTTCCCGACCATGGCAGACATCAAGCACCCCTTTCTTCCGCGGGGAGGTCCCCGGGTGCGCAAACCTTAGCGCCGGTGCGCGGGGTTGTCAAGGGAGTTGGCCGCCTTCCCCTCTCGCGCGCGTCGTCGATGAGTCCAAGCCCCCCCACTCCCCCCCTGGATTCTGGCCGGCCCGGAGTTATAATCATGTCCAGCATGGACTTCGCCTTCCTTCCGGGCCAGAGCTTCGACTGCATCCGCTGCGGTCAGTGCTGTCGCGGGGGCTGGGGCGTCGGGGTGGAGGAGGGCTGTCGGGAGCGCCTGGAGGGTTCGGCCCTGCTGGCTCGCCTGGAGGAGGGCGGCCCGGTCCTGGTCCCGGCCGGGGCGGGGCACAGGGCTGCCGAACGCGAAGGCCATTGTGTCTTCCTGGACGATCGCGGACTGTGCGCGATCCAGGCAGAGTTCGGGGAGGACTCCAAGCCCCAGGGATGCACCCGCTTCCCCTTCCTCCTGATCCAGACCCCGGAGGCCCTGCTGGTGGGGGTCTCCTTCTGTTGTCCGGCCGTTCAGCGAAGTCACGGCCGCCCTCTGCCGGAGTGGAAGGAGTGGCTGAAGACCCGGGCAGTTCCCTGCCCTCGGGTGGGCTTCCGGCCTTTGCAGGCCGGCGCGGGGCGGACCTTGGAATGGCGGGAGTACCTTCTCCTGGAGGAGGGGCTCTGGCGGGACGTGGTCAGCCCCGACCCGGCCCGGGCACTCTTCCGACGTCTGCAGGAGTTCTGCCGCGGCCTGAAGGGGGCACTTCCCGGCTCGGGGGATCTCGAACCGGGCCTGCTGGTGTTGCGACCCTATGCGCTGGCGGCCTTGGTGGGCACGATCGAGGCCCCGGCGCCCGAGGAGGCCCCCGCCCTCTCCCGTGCCCTCCTCTTCGGCGAGGAGGTGCATCTGCATCGGTTCGGGTGGAGAGGGGACACGGATTTCCTGCTCGCTCAACTCGACCTGCCCGGTCCGCCCGAACTCGAGCAGGAGATCGTTCGATACCTCCATGCCCTGCTCTTCCGCAAGTGGCCCGCCACGGATCGGCCGATCCTGCACAACTTGTTCCTGCTGGCCCTGGTCCCCTGGCTGGTTCGCCTGTACGCCTGGGCGGCCGCCGACGCCCGCAAGGCGCCTGCCCCGGAGGCCTGTGACGCCCATCGGGCCCTGTCCTGGCTGGACCGCCGGCTTCTTACCCACTCCTCGGGATTGGAGCCGCTGCTGGCCAGCCTGGCCGAGGGGATGCTCCATCAGGTGGAGGCCTGCCCGGTTGCGCCCGCCAGGCCGAGGCCGGCTTCTCGTCGGCTCCTCCCGCGGGTGGCCGCTGCGGCCGTGGTCCTCCTGGCCTTCCTGGGAGGTTTCTTCGGCCACTCGTTTCTGAGCCCAGCCGGCGCTTCGGTCGCCCTGGTGGTGGCCGAGCCTGCGGGACACGGCGACGATCCTTCCCTGCGCCAGGTCCTTCAGGCCCATCACGGGACCGCCACGATCCTTCTGGAGGTCCAGGACCTCGAGAACGCGCGGGTGGTCGAGAACCTGGCCCGCAGCGGCGAGGAGGTGGGCGCCCTGGTGCATCCCGGAACCTCGGATTCGGCGCTGGAATCGCTGCGAGTTGAGTTGGACCAGAGCCGGCACATCCAACTCCAGGCGGTGTACTCGGAGGCTCCCGAAACCGGGAGTCGCCTGGAAGACAGGGGCTATCGGGTCCTGCGCCAGGAGCCGCTTCACCTGGAGGACCCGGCGGGAGTCACCCGCCTGGCCTGGACCGTCTCCGAGGGCAGCGTGGTCTTCGTCGAGGGCGGGCGGACCGCCGAGCTCCTGGTCTGCGAGCTGGCCCGCCGAGGCCTGCGCGTGACCCCCCTGTCCCAGCACGCCACCCACCCCAGCCTCGCCCCCTGGAGCTGAGAGCCAGCTCTGCCGAGACCGCAGGCCGCCCTCAGTCGTCCATCCAGAAGCGCCTTCCCTGGAAGGGATGGGTGGGCAGGGGCACCCTCCGGGCCGGGCGGGGGTGACCCGGGGCCGCGGGGTCGAGCCGACCGCCTCGCAGCCAGGCTCGGGCCAGTCTGGAGTCTTCTGTGGAGCCGACCGGTTCGGGGGCGCCGCCCCCGTCGGCGAAGGCCCGCAGGCTCCGGGCGATCTCGGCCGGGTTCGAGCCGGAGAGGGCCAGGCGCTCTGCGAAGTGGGTGCGCCCCACCGCCAGGGTCCAGGCCACGTCGGGCAGATGCAGGGAAGGGTGCGCCTGCAGGTGGTCCGCCAGGCGGGCGGCCATCTCTCGCAGGGCTTCAGGGGTCCGGGCCGAGACCAGCAGCAGGTGCTCCGTGCCCTGGTCGTCGGAGGTCCCCGGCTCGTCCTCGGGGGGGGGCTGGGTCAGGACCACATGGACGTTGGTCCCGCTATTCCCGAAGGCGCTGACTCCCGCCACGCGCCCCCCTTCGGACTCCGGCCAGGGCTCCTGGCGGGTGGCCACGCGCAGGGGAAGCGACTCCCACTCCACGTGGGGTGTGGGTCGGGCGCAGTGGAGGCTGGCCGGAATCAGGCCGTGGCAGACGGCCAGGGCGGCCTTGATCAGGCCGGCCACTCCCGAGGCGGCCATGGTGTGGCCGAAGTTGCTCTTCACCGAGCCCACCCAGGCGGGGGTTCCCGGGCTTCGCCCCTGGGCCAGCACGGCGCCCAGGGCCCGGGCCTCGAGGGCGTCGGCCAGGGGCAGCCCCAGCCCGAAGGCCTCCACCATCCCGACCTGACCCGGCTCCACCCGAGCCTGGTGCAGGGCGCGTCGGACCACGGCCTCCAGGGCGGGTCCGTTCAGGCCGCCGGCCCGCCCGTCCTGGTTGATCGCCGAGCCGCGCAGGACGGCCAGGATGGGATCCTGGTCCCGCCGGGCTTCGGCCAGGCGCTTGAGGACCACCATCCCGCACCCCTCCGACCAGACCAGGCCGTCGGCCAGGGCGTCAAAGGGCTTGCAGCGGCCATCCGAGGCCAGCAGGCGGGACTGGCTGGCGGCCACGTTGACCGCCGGGGTCAGCATCAGGGTCACGCCGCCGGCCAGGGCCAGGTCGCTCTCGCCGGAGCGCAGGCTGGCCATGGCCAGGTGGACGGCCACCAGCGAGGAGGAGCAGGCCGTGTCCAGGGTCATGCTCGGCCCTTGCAGGCCCAACTGCAGCGAGAGTCGGCCCGAGGCCATGGCGGCCGAGTTCCCGCCGGTGGACCAGGCGTCCAGGTCCTGGGCCTGGCGCAGGTGGAGCCGGCCGTACTCCTGTTCGGTCAGCCCGACGAAGACCCCGGTCTGGGTCCCGACCAGCCCCTCGGGGGGAAGGCCGGCCCGCTCCAGGGCCTCCCAGCTCACCTCCAGCAACAGTCGCTGCTGGGGATCCATGCGCTCGGCCTGGAAGGGCGGGATGCCGAAGAAGGCTGCGTCGAAGTGGTCGATCTGCGAGAGGAAGCCCCCCCACCTGGAGGTGGCCTTCCCCGGCAGGCCCGGGCTGGGATCGTAGAAGGCCTCCACATCCCAGCGGTCGGGGGGCACCTCGGTGATGGCGTCCCTTCCCTCCAGGAGGGCCTGCCAGAAGCTCTCGGGGCCCTGGATCCCCCCGGGGAAGCGACACCCGATGCCGATCAGGGCGATCCCGTCTTCCGGCTCGACCAGCGGGGCCGGGCGGGTCGGGGAGGGGGCCTTCGCGGGCGCGGCCACTCCAGGCCCGGCCAGGAATCCGGCTATCTCCTTCAGCGTGGGATGGTCGAAGGCCAGGGTGGCGGGCAGGTTGCGCCGGGTGACCCGGGCCAGGGAGTTGCGCAGCTCCAGGGCCATCAGCGAGTCCAGGCCGAATTCCCGGAGGGGACGCTCCCAGCCCAGCTCCTCCGGGGTCACCCCCAGGGCCCGGGCGGCATGGTTTCGGACCATGTCCTGCAGGCTCTCGATGCCCGCCGCTTCGCTCCCGGCCTGTTCCGGAGGCGGACGGTCCTTGGACTCTCGCCAGGGGACCAGTTCGCGGACCAGTGGGGAGATCGGGCCCTGGCCGCGGGAGCGCAGCGCTTCCCAGTCCACCGGCATGACCACCCGGTGCCCCTGGGCTCCCAGCAGCTCCTCCAGGGCCGCCAGGCCCTCCTCGACTTCCAGGATTCCCAGGCCTTCCTGCGTCAGCCGCTGTCGGTAGGTGGCGTTCAGGGTGGCCCCCATGCCGGCCTGCCAAGGGCCCCAGTCCAGCGAGAGGGCGGGAAGGCCCCGGGCCCTGCGCAGGGCGGCCAGGGCGCCCAGTCCGGAGTTGGCGGCCGCGTAGTTGCCCTGCCCGGCGCTTCCCAGGACCCCCGCCACCGAACTGAAGAGGACGAAGAAGTCCAGGTCCAGGGGGAGGGAGGCCTGGTGCAGGTTCCAGGCCCCCTGGAGCTTGGGGGCCAGGACCCGTTCCAGGCGCTCGGGCTTCAGCTCGCTCAGCACCCCGTCGTCCAGGACTCCGGCGGCGTGGATCAGGCCCTTCAGGGTGGGCATGGAGTCCGCCATGGTGGCGAAGAGGGTCTCGACCTGGACCGGGTCGGCCACGTCGGCTTGCAGGATTCGCACCTCGGCGCCGTGGGCCCGCATCTCGGCCAGCGCGCCGAGGGCCGACTGGGAGGGAGCGTGGCGTCCCACCAGCACCAGGTGCCGGGCTCCGCGCTCGACGAAACGCCGGGCTACGGCCAGCCCCAGGGCGCCCAGGCCTCCCGTCAGGAGGTAGGTGGCGTCCGGGCGCAGCCTGGCAGGGGCCCCAGCCACTTCGGAGCGGACCAGCCGAGCCGCCAGCCGGCGCTCCCCGCGCCAGGCGACCTGGTTCTCGGCGTCCCGGGCACAGAGTTCGGCCAGCAGGGTCGCCGGGGGCGACCCGGGTTCCAGGTCCACCAGGCGGCAGTCCAGCTCCGGATGTTCCAGCATGGCCGAGCGTCCCAGCCCCCAAAGCGGGGCCTGGGCCAGGTCGGGGATTTCGCCCGGCAGCGGACAGGCTCCCCGGGTGACCAGCCAGAGCCCGGGGGGCTGACCCGGCCAGGGATGGCGCGCCAGGGCCTGGATCAGGGCCAGGGCCTGCCGGCAGGGCTCGGAGTGCGGCGGAACCGGATCCGAGGGAGTCTCGCTCGCGAGCAGGATCACCCCTCGAAGGTCGTGCTGGCGCAACCATTCCGCAGGGAGGTGGCCCGAGTCGGCGCAAAGCACCCCGCACCCCGCGTTTCTGAGGGTCTCGACCACCTCGGTCGTCCGGGTCCCCAGCACTGCCCAGCAGCCCTCCAGGCCCTGGACCGGGGGCTCGGGAATCGGGCGCCAGGCCACCTCGAAGAAGCGCTCCTTCCCCGTCGGAGTGGTCGGCGCAGCCGCCTGGTGGGGTCTTCCGATCCAGAAGGAGCGGCGCTGGAAGGGGTAGGTGGGCAGGTCCACCCGGGGGCCGGGGAAGGGGCGATGCAGGCCCACCCAGTCCACCGTGGCTCCGGCGCTGTAGAGTCCGGCCAGCTCCTCCAGGGCCTCCCGGTCCAGGCCCTCGGGGGGCTGGAGCCAGGTCCGGTCCCAGGCCCTGGCCTCGTCTGGGGGGGCAAAGCCGATCGAAAGGACCGAGGTCCCCTGGCTCCCGCTCGGGGGCGGGCTGGAGGCCAGGGCCTCGAGCTTTTCCAGCATCTCGGCCACCGAGGCGGCCACCAGTGCCACCCGCCAGGCGAAGTGGTCGCGACCGACCGCCGCGGTCCGGCAGGTGGCCCCCAGCGGCACCTCGGGATGGGCCCGGAGGTGTCGGGCGTAGAGGGCCAGGAGCTCCTGGAGCGCCTCCGGGGTGCGGGCCGAGAGGGGAAGCAGGTGGAAGACCCGAGGGTCTGCCGGGAAGGTCTCCTCGGGGGCTTCTTCGAGCACCACGTGGGCGTTGGTGCCGGAGATCCCGAAGGCGCTGACCCCGGCCACGCGGGGGAGCCCCTCGGTCCAGGGCTCCAGGGCGGTGGGAACGTGCAGGTGCAACCCTTCCCAGTCCACGTGGGGGGTCGGCCGGACCAGGTGCAGGTTGGGGGGGATGGCGCGGTGGCGCAGGGCCAGCACCGCCTTGGTCAGTCCGGCCACGCCGGCGGCTCCCTCGGGGTGGCCCAGGTTGCTCTTCACGGCCCCGACCCGAAGCCCCCGCTCGGAACGCTCCCGACCGATCGCCCGGCCCAGGGCCCGCAACTCGATGGGATCTCCCAGGGCCGTTCCCGTGCCGTGGGCCTCGACGAAGCCCACCCGGGAAGCCGGGATCCCCGCGCGGGTGAGGGCCTGGTGGATCACCTCCTCCTGGGCGGGCCCGTGAGGCGCCGTCAGGCCGTTGCTGCGGCCGTCCTGGTTGGTCGCGCTGCCCCGGATCAGGGCCAGGATCCGGTCGCCATCCCGACGGGCGGCCGACAGCCTCTTGAGGACCACCAACCCGCACCCGTCGCTGCGAACGAAGCCGTCGGCGGCCAGGTCGAAGGCCTTGCAGCGTCCGTCGGGCGCCATGGCGTGGGTCTGGGAGTGGACGACGCTTCCGGCCGGCGAGAGGACCAGGTTCACGCCCCCCGCCAGGGCCAGGTCGCACTCGCCCGACTTCAGGCTCATGGCCGCCAGGTGCACGGCCACCAGGCTGGAGGAGCAGGCCGTGTCCAGGACCAGGCTTGGACCGCGCAGGCCCAGCACATAGGAGAGCCGCCCGGCGGTCACGCTGGCCTGGAGGCCCGTCCCGGCCCAGGCGTCCAGTTCCTCGAGGCCGCCGAAGAGGGCCTCGTAGTCGTGAGAGCAGACCCCGACGAAGACTCCCGTGGCGCTGCCTTCCAGTCGGGAGGGGGCGATGCCGGCATGCTCGAGGGCTTCCCAGGCGGTCTCCAGGAGGAGGCGCTGCTGGGGATCCATGGCCCGGGCCTCGCGGGGCGGGATGCCGAAGAACTCGGCATCGAAGAGGTCGGGTCCGGGCAGGAAGCCGCCGCAGGGGCTGATCATCCGACCGGGCGTTCCCGGCTCGGGAGACCACCAGGCCTGGGCCTCCCAACGCTCGGGGGGAACCGTCGTGATGGCGTCGCGCCCCTCGGCCAGGAGTTCCCAGAAGGCCTCGGGGCCGTGGCCCCCTCCAGGGAAGCGGCAGCCCAGGCCGATCACCGCGATGGCCTCGGGGGACTCGCAGGGCGGGTCCACCTGGGAGGTCTCCCGGAAGGCCGGGAAGGGGGCCTCTGAGGCGGACCCGGTGGGCGCTGGCTCCGGTTTGGATTCCAGGCGGACTGCCGGGGGCGAGGCAGGGCCCGAAGGCTCGGCCGGGGCGGGCAGAAGCGATTCGGAAAGATGCAGGGCCAGTCTTTCCGGGGTGGGGTGGTCGAAGACCAGGGTGACCGGCAGCCCCAGGTCCAGGTCCTTCTCCAACCCGTTTCGCAACTCGACGGCCATCAGCGAGTCCAGGCCCTGGTCCTGGAAGGAGCCTCGGAGGGCGAGGGTCTCGGGGCCCTGCAGGCCCAGGCAGCGGGCCGTGCGGGCCAGGACTTCGGCCCGGAGCGCCTCTCGGAGCGCCGCGGGGTCCAGGCCCTCCAGGCGCCCCCGGAGGCCGCCCCGGGCGGGCATGGGGCGGCCTCCGGCCAGATCGGCCAGAAGCGAACTGCCCTGCCATTGGGGGTAGTAGTCCAGCCAGCGGTTCAGGTCCAGGGGGACGACCATGCTCGCCGGCGTTCCGGCCGCCATCAGTCGGCCCAGGATCCGGGTTCCCTCCTCGGCCTTCAGGGTGCCCATCCCGGTCTCATGAAAGCGCTCGAGGTTCTCGCCCAGGGACATCCCTCCGTCCTCGAAGGCCGTCCAGTTGACGCAGGTCACCGGCAGTCCCGCCTTCCTGCGGAAGGCCGCCAGCCCGTCCAGGAAGGCGTTGGCCGCGGCGTAGGTGGCCTGACCCGGGGAGCTCAGGAGGCTCCCGACCGAGGAGTAGAGCACGAACCAGTCCAGGGGATCGCCCTGGGTCAGCTCGTGGAGGTTCCAGCCTCCGGCCACCTTGGGGCGCAGGACCCGGGCCAGGCGCTCGGGATCCTGGTCCACCATCAGGCCCACGTCGGCCACCCCCGCGGCGTGGAAGACGCCGCGCAGGGGGCCTCGGGTCCGGATTCCGCTCAAGAGGCGGGCCATGGCGAGGCGGTCGGCCACGTCCAGGGCTTCCACCTGGACCCGGGCTCCAGCGCCCTCCATCTCCCGGATTGCCTGCGCCTGCACGGGATCCGGGGCGCCTCGTCGCGAGACCAGGACCAGGTGCCGCGCCCCTTGCCGGACCATCCAGCGGGCCAGGGCCAGCCCCAGGCCGCCTGTCCCCCCCGTGATCAGGTAGCAGGCGCCGGCTTCGAAGGTGGGCGCGGCGCCGGGGGGAGGGGGAGCGGCCTGGATGCGGGCCGCCAGGAGGGCCTGGCCGCGCAGGGCCAGCTCGTCCTCGCTTCCCGCGCCCAGGAGGACCTCGGCCAGGCGCTCGGCCTCCTCGGGAAGCGGCAATGGGGGCAGGTCCAGCCGGGTGCAGCGCAGCTCGGGGTGCTCCAGACGGATCACCCGCGCCATGCCCCACAGGGGCGCCAGATCCAGCCGGACGCCTTCGTCGCCGGTCGAGCAGGCGCCCCGGGTCAGGAGCCAGAGCCGCTGTGGGCCCCGAGCCTGGACCGTCTCCAGCAGGCGGCGGCAATGGCGTTCGACCAGCCCGGGCAGGTCCAGGCCTGGAGGGGACTCCCCGGTGTACAGGAGGACCAGGTTCCGGGCCCCGGCCCCGGTCTGGTGGCCTCGAGCTCGAAGAGCGGCCTCCAGCGTTCCCGCCAGGCCCGTCCCGTCGTCCAGGACCTGCCAGGTCTCCGGCCCGCATGGGGGCAGCGGGCGGATCTCCTTCCAGGTCGAGACCAGGAAGTGGCCGGCATCCGGCGGCCGCGGGGCCTCGAACCAGTGGCGCTCCGGCTCCCAGGGGTAGGTCGGGGCGTTCGTGGCGGGCAGGTGGTAGGGGCGGTCGAAGGCCTTCCAGTCCACCTTGGCCCCGCGGACGTACAGGGTTGCCAGGCTCTCCAGGAGGGTCCGCCACTCGGGTTCGCCCGGGCGGATCGAGGGGAGCCACAGGTGGGAGCTTCCCAGCAGGTTCACGGCACCCATCCCCAGCAGGACCGGTTGGGGGCCGATCTCCAGGAAGGCGTCCACCCCCTCCCCGGCCAGGGACTTCAAGCCGGCCCCGAAGCGCACGGGCTCGTGCATGTGACGCACCCACCACGAGGGCTCGCAGACCTCGCGCTCCACCCGGGCTCCGCTCAGGGAGGAGTAGAGGGGTCTCCGGGGCGGCGTGCCCGGGATCCTGGCGAGGTGCTTCCTGAACTCCTCCAGCAGCGGCTCCATGGCGGGCGAGTGGAAGGCGCCCGAGACCGGAAGCCGGGTGGCCTGGACTCCCCTGGCGAGGAAGTGCTCGCACAGGGCCTCGACCCCCTCGGAAGGCCCGGAGACCACCACGTTCAGCGGCGAGTTGAGGGCCGCCACGCTGACTCCCCGGGTCTGGGGGAGTCCGCTCAGCGCTTCCCGGACCTGCCTCTCGGAGGCCCAGATTCCGGCCATGCTGCCCGGAGGGAGGGTCTGCATGAGCCGCCCCCGGGTGGACACCAGGTCCAGGGCCTCCTCCAGGGTGAAGACTCCGGCGGCGCAGGCCGCCACGAACTCGCCCACGCTGTGTCCCAGCAGGGCGGCCGGCTGCAGGCCCCAATCCCGCCACAACTCCCACAGGGCCCACTCGAAGGCGAAGAGGGCGCTCTGGGTGCCCAGGGTCTGGTCCAGCAGGCCCTCGGGGTTCTCGAACATGATCTCCAGGAGGGGCCGGGGCAGCCGCGCGTCGAGTCGTTCGGCGCAGCGTTCCAGGGCCGAGCGGAAGACCGGCTGGGAGTCGAAGAGGTCCCGGCCCATCCCGGCATGCTGGGAGCCCTGGCCCGAGAAGAGCAGGGCCACCCGGGGCGGCTCCTGGGCCTGGCCCAGCCTCATCCGGGCCGGGATCTCTCCCGAGTCGGCCCAGACCCGCAGGTCTCGCGCGGCCTCGGCCGGGTCTTTGCAGACCAGGGCCAGGCGGTGGGGCAGGTGGGATCGGCCGCACCCCGCCGCGTGGCAGAGCGCTCCCAGGTCCGGGTCGCCCTCCAGGGCCCGGGCGAAGTTCCGGGCCTGCCGACGCAGGGCCTCCGGGCTTCGAGCCGAGAGGGGGAGGAGATGCCAGGGGCGGTCGAGCCGCGGAACCGGGGGAGGGGCGGGGGCCTCTTCGAGAACCACGTGGACGTTGGTCCCCGAGATGCCGAAGGCGCTGACGCCCGCCAGGCGGGGTCCCGGACCCTGGGGCCAGGGAAGGAGCCGGTCCACCACCCGGAGAGGCAGCTCGGCCCAGGGGACCAGGGGGTTCGGGGTGTGGAAGTGCAGGTTGGCCGGCAGCATCCGGTGGCGCAAGGCCAGGACGGCCTTGATCAGCCCGGCCACCCCCGCCGCGCTCTCGGCGTGTCCGATCTGGCTCTTGACCGAACCCACCAGCAGGGGCTTCCCGGGCGGGCGCCCGGGACCCAGGGCGGCCCCGAGGGCCTGCAGCTCCAGGGGATCGCTCAGCGGGGTCCCCACCCCGTGGGCCTCGACGTAGTCCACCTGCCACGGCTCCACCCCGGCCCGTTCCAGGGCCCGGCGGATCACCGCCTCCTGGGAGGGACCGTGGGGGGCGGTCAGGCCGTTGCTCCGCCCGTCCTGGTTGGCGGCGCTTCCCCGCACCAGGGCCAGGATCCGATCGCCGTCGCGCAGGGCCGCAGACAGGGGCTTGAGGACCACCAGGGCGCAGCCGTCGCTGCGGACATAGCCGTCCGCCGCGGCGTCGAAGACGCGGCTTCGTCCGCTGGGGGAGAGGGCTCCCATGGCGGACATGACGCACGAGGTCTCGGGCGAGAGGATCAGGTTCACGCCCCCGGCCAGGGCCAGGTCGCATTCCCCCTCGCGAAGGGCCTGACAGGCCAGGTGGACGGCCAGCAACGAGGAGGAGCAGGCGGTGTCCAGGGCCAGGGCCGGACCCTTCAGGCCCAACTGGTAGGCCAGGCGTCCGGCTGCCACGCTGGGAGCGACGCCGGTGCTGGCCCAGGGATCCATCTGGCCGGCATCGCGCAGCATGGTGAAGTAGTCCAGGGTGCTCAGGCCGACGAAGACCCCGGTGGGCGTCCCCTGCAGGCTCTCGGGAGGGAGGGAGGCCTCCTCCAGGGCCTCCCAGGCGGTCTGCAGCAGGAGGCGTTGCTGGGGATCCATCACCCGGGCTTCCCGAGGCGGGATCCCGAAGAACGAGGCGTCGAAGCGGTCGACATCCGGGAGGAAGCCGCCCCAACGGGTCACCATGCGGCCCGGGGCCTGCGGGTCGGGATCGTACAGGGCCCAGGCGTCCCAGCGCTCGGGCGGGACCTCGGCGATGGCGTCCCGGCCCGAGACCAGCAGCTCCCAGAAGGCCTCCGGGCCCTCCACGCCCCCCGGATAGTGGCAGCCGAGCCCGATCACCGCGATGGGTTCGCCATGGGGAGGCCTCGGGGAAGGCGGGCAGACCGGATCCGAATCCGGGAGGTGCCCCCCGGACGCGGAAGGCGGGTTCACGAGCCCCTTCAGGAAGGTCGCCTGCTCCTCCAGGGTCGGCTGGTCGAAGGCCAGGGTGGCCGGCAGGTTCCGCCCCAGGGCCTCACTCAGCGCTTTGCGCAGTTCCAGGGCCATCAACGAGTCCAGCCCGTAGTCGCGAAGGGGACGTCGAGGGTCCAGGTCCGCCGGAGGGAGGCCCAGGATTCGGGAAGCGTGCAGGCGCACCAAAGGCTCCGGCTCCTGGATGGGGGGCTCCGGCTCCTTCCCAGAGAGGGGGAGGAGCTCGGCCAGGAGGGGGCGCAGCTCCCGGCCCACCCAGGGGCGGAGGGCCTCGAAGTCCACCTTCAAGGCCAGCACGCGTCCGCCGCGTCCCAGCAGGGACTGGAAGAGGCCCAGCCCTTCCTGAGGCTGGAGGAACCCCAGGCCCTGGCGCTCCAGTCGCTCGTGGTGCTCGGGTCGAAGGCCGGCGCCCATGCCCACCGTCCAGGGGCCCCAGCCGATGGCCAGGGCAGGAAGGCCTTCGGCCCGGCGGGATTCGGCCAGGGCCTCCAAAAAGGCGTTGGCCGCCGAGTAGTTGGCCTGCCCGGCGCTGCCCAGGGTGGCGGCCACCGAGCTGAACAGCACGAAGGCCTCCAGGGGATCCTGCCGGGTGGACAGGTGAAGGTTCCAGGCTCCCTCCAGCTTGGGGGCCAGGACGGGGAGGAAGCGTTCCCAGGTCTGTTCGGTGAGGACTCCGTCGTCCAGCAGGCCGGCGCAGTGGACCACCCCCCGAAGCGGACCCAGGCGGGAGCGGATTTCCTGGACAGCCTCTTCCACGGCCCCCCGCTCGGCCAGGTCCACCGACCACAGGCCCACCTCCACTCCCTTCTCGCGGAGCCCGGCCAGCCAGGCAAGTTCCTCTGCGTCGGGGTGCCGCCTGGAGAACAGGGCCAGGGCCTTGGCTCCCCGGTCGGCCAGTCGCTCGGCCACCAGCCGCCCCAGCTTGCCCAGGCCGCCGCTCACCAACCAGGTGCCCTTCACCTTCGGGGTGGTGGAGTCCGGAAGGGTTCCCAGGCGCCTGAGTCGGGCCAGGTGGCGTCGGCCTCGGCGCCAGGCCACCTGGTTCTCGGGGTCGGTCGCGGCCACCTCAGCCAGCAGGGCCTCCAAGGCCTCGCCGGACTCCTCCGGGACGCCGGGATCCAGGTCCACCAGGCGGGGATCCAGCTCGGGATGCTCGTGGCAGACCACCCGGCCCAGCCCCCAGGTGGGGGCCTGGAGCAGGGCTGGAGCCTCTCCGATCAGGGGGCATGCGCCGCGGGTGGTCACCACCAGCCGCCTCCCCTCCTCCCGGTGAGGCGAGGCCACCAGGGCCTGGACCAGCCGCAGTAGTCCTCCCAGGGAACCCTCCAGGAGCCCGGTCGGAAACCTCGACCGAGCATCGGCGAGGGATTTTTTGTCTCCGCCAGGAGCAAAAAGTCGCGGTTTGCTTGAGGCAAATGAGATTTTTTGCGACACAGCGGGGGCGGAAAAGACCCGGCGAGGCGACCGAGGGGTCTCCGGCTGGGTTCCTCGGGCCGCTGAGCCGATCGGCGCCTCTTCCAGGTCCAGGGCCCACAGGCAGACCGCCCCCTCCAGGTCGGTTGGGAGGGAGGCCGGCAGATCCGAGGGTGTCTCCACTCGCAAGGCTCCGGGAAGCCGTTCGGCCAGCGCCCGGGCCAGGGGCCCCCGGCCCGCCACCAGCCAGCGCCCCGCAAGCAGGCGGGTCGGAGGGGGCGCCGAGGTTCGGAAGGCCAGCTCGAAGAGCCGGGATTCCCGGGGTGGGGACGGGGCGGCCGGGGGGTGGGCCAGGCCTCCTGGCAGAGGGAAGCGGGTCCTCTGGAAGGGGTGCCCTGGCAGGTCCACCAGTCGGCCCGGGCCGGCCAGCGCCGACCAGTCCAGCTCGCTTCCGGAGACGTACAGGCGGGTCAGTTCGTGCAGGTGCAGGTTCTCCGGGGTGGCCGACGGGGTGCCTCCGCACTCGAGCCATCCTCGGAGCCGCTCGAGGAGCTCCGCGCTCGATCGGGCGACCAGGGCCAGCCGCACGTCGAAGTGGGTGCGGCGGAGACCCGCCGTGTGGCAGAGGTCCGCCAAGGGAACTTCGGGGTGGGCCTCCAGCCACTGGAGGGTCCTCTCGACCGACCGGCGCAGGGATTCCTGGGAGCGGGCCGAGAGCGGGAAGAGGCGGGGGATCTCCTGCTCTGGCGGCGTCTCCGGCGGCCGGGGGGCCTCCTCCAGGAGGACGTGGACATTGGTCCCCGAGATGCCGAAGGCGCTGATCCCTGCCCGGCGCGGCCGGGCTCCGGATGGCCAGGGCAGGGGCTTGTCGGGAACCTGCAGGTGCAACTCGTTCCAGTCCACCAGGGGCGTCGGGTTCCGGAAGTGCAGGTTGGGCGGCAGGACCTCGTGCTGCAGGGCCAGCGCGGCCTTGGTCAGCCCGGCCAGGCCGGCGGCTCCCTCGGTGTGCCCCAGGTTGGTCTTGACCGTGCCCACGTAGAGCGGGGAACCCGGCGGGCGCGAACCCCCCAGGACGGCGCCCAGGGCCTGCAACTCGATGGGGTCTCCCAGGGGCGTCCCGGTCCCGTGGGCCTCGACGTAGTCGACCTGCTCGGGCTTCAAGCCCGCCCGGTTCAGGGCCTGGCGGATCACGGCTTCCTGGGCCGGGCCGTTGGGGGCCGTCAGGCCGTTGCTGCGTCCGTCCTGGTTGGTGGCGCTGGCGCGGATCACCGCCAGGACCCGGTCGCCGTCCCGGAGGGCCGCAGACAAGGGCTTGAGCACCACCACCCCGCAGCCGTCGCTGCGCACCAGGCCGTCGGCGGCGGCGTCGAAGCTCTTGCAGCGCCCATCCGGGGCCAGGCCACGCAATCGCGAGTGGAAGACGTTGCCCAGGGGCGAGAGGACCAGGTTGACTCCGGCCGCCAGGGCCAGGTCGCATTCCCCCGCGCGCAGGGACTGGCAGGCCAGGTGGACGGCCAGCAGCGAGGACGAGCAGGCCGTGTCCACGGTCATGGTGGGGCCCATCAGGCCCAGGACGTAGGCCAGTCGCCCCGAGGCCACGCTCATCATGGCGCCGGTCCCGCTCCAGGGGTCGATCTCCCCGGCCTCCCGGGCCAGCGCGGCGAAGTCGGAGTTGCAGGCTCCGACGAAGACGCCCGTGGCGCTCCCCTCGAGCCTCCCTGGAGGGATGCCGGCGTGTTCCAGGGCCCGCCAGGCCGTCTCCAGGAGGATCCGCTGGTGGGGGTCCATCTGCCGGGCCTCGCGGGGAGCGATCCCGAAGAAGGTCGCGTCGAAGGCGTCGAAGTCCTCCAGGAAGCCGCCGAAGGGGCTGCTCATGCGTCCGGGGGCCTCGGGATCCGGGTCGTACCACTCCTCCAGGTTCCAGCGCTCCGGGGGGACCCGGGTGATGGCGTCCCGGCCCTCGAGCAGCATCTGCCAGAAGCCCTCGGGGCTCTCCACGCCTCCGGGGAAGCGGCAGCCCAGTCCCACGAGGGCTACAGGTTCATCTCCCGGGACCGGCCCGGCCAGGGCATGCCGGGGAGGCTGGGGGGCGGGGCCCTCCTCGGGGAGGAGGCCTTCCAGGTGGAGGGCCAGGCGGCGGGCCGTGGGGTGATCGAAGGCCAGGGTCACCGGCAGGGGCACTCCCAGCTCCTTCTCCAGGCCGCTTCGCAGTTCGACCGACATCAACGAGTCCAGGCCCAGCTCCTGGAAGGGCCTCTCGACCGGGATCGCCTCCGGGGAAGCCAGGCCCAGGACTCGAGATGCCTGCGCGCGCACGCTCTCCAGGAGCGCCTCCGCCCGGGCGCTTCCGGAGAGCCCGGCCAACCGGGAGGGCAAAGCCTTCCGGAAGGCTCCCTCGGTCCGGGGGCGCAGGCCGGCCAGAAGCGAGCTTCCGGCCCAGGCCGGGTAGTAGTCCAGCCAGCGCTCCAGGTCCAGGGGCAGCACCAGCATCTCGGTCAGGTCGCCGCACACCAGGCGTCCCAGGATCTCCATGCCCTCCTCGCTGCCCAGGGTTCCCATGCCGCTGGCCGCCAGCCGGGCCGCGCGCTCCTCCTGTCCGGTGGCCATCCCGACATCGCGGAAGGCCGTCCATTGGACTGCCAGGGCCTTCAGGCCGCGGGCCCGGCGCCATCGGGCCAGGGAGTCCAGGAAGGCGTTGGCGGCGGCGTAGGTGCTCTGCCCGGGCGAGGCCAGGACGCTTCCCACCGACGAGAAGAGGACGAAGAAGTCCAAGGGAAGATGGCGGGTCAGCTCGTGGAGGTTCCAGGCACCCTCCACCTTGGGCCGCAGAACGGCCTCCAGGCGTTCGGGATCCTGCTCGACGACCAGGCCCAGGTCGGCGACTCCAGCCGCGTGCACCACCCCGCGGAGCCGGCTGGCCAGGGGGGCCAGGGTACGGGCCAGGGCCTCCCGGTCCGCGACATCCACCCGGGCCACCTCGACCCGGCAGCCGGCCGCCTCCAGTTCGGCCACGGCCCGGGCCTGCTCGGGGGTGTGGACTCCCCTTCGGGAGATCAGCAGCAGCTCGCGGGCTCCCCGGGACACCAGCCAGCCGGCCAGGGCCAATCCCAACCCTCCGGTCCCCCCGGTCAGGAGGTAGGCCCCTTCCGGATGGACCGGGAACGGGCCCTCCGGAGGGATCCCTGCCGAAGCCGGTCGCAGGCGGGGGGCCAGGAGGGCCCCCTCGCGCAGGGCCAGCTCGTCCTCGCAAGGGTGCAGAAGCATCTCTTTCGCGACCCGGCCCAGGTCCTGGGGAGACCCGTCCTCGGGCAGGTCCACCCGCAGGAATCGCAACTCGGGATGCTCGATGGCCACCGCCCGGGCCATCCCCCAGAGGGTCGCCTGGGCGGGGTCGCCGGCGCTCCCGCGCAGGGCCTGGCTGCCTCGGGTCAAGAGCACCAGCCGGACCGGTTTGCCCGGGGCGCGGATCAGGGCCTGGACCGTTGCCAGCAGGCGATGGCACGAGTCGTGGACGAGGCAGAGCGGATCTCCTCCGGCGGGTTCGGCCAGGAAGACCACGCTCCGCAGATCCTCCGGCCAGGTCCGGGGATCCCGGGGCAGGGCCTCGAGTCGGAGGCAGCGGAGCCCGCGCTCCTCCAGGATTCCGTGCAGGGCCCGGCTGGCGGGGGAGCCCGGCCCCAGCAGGATCCAGGAACCTTCGGCTCCGGGGGCGGGAGAAGAAGGCGGGACGGGTTCCCACTCCAGGCTCAGGAAGGGGCAGGGGGGAGGCGAGGGAGCCGGGGTCGGGCGGGGGGTGAACCAGAAGCGCTCGCGCTGGAAGGGGTAGGTGGGAAGGGCGATGCGGCGGGGGGAGTCGGGCGCGCCCAGGGCGGCGTGGTCCACCCGGCCTCCCCGAACGAAGAGCTCGGCCAGGGCCATCCGCATGGTCCGGCCTTCGGGCTGGCCGGGGCGAAGCGTGGCCAGCCACCTCTGCGGCCCACCCAGGAGGCAGACCGCGCCCATGGCCGAGAGGGCGGGTTGGGGACCCAGCTCCAGGAAGGTGTCCAGCCCCTCCCGGGCCAGGGTGTGGATCCCGTCGGCGAAGCGGACCGGAGCGAGGAGCTGCCCCACCCAGTATTCGGGATCGCTCACCTCCGGGCCGGTCATCCTTCCGCTCACCCCCGAGACCAGGGGGATTCGCGGGGGACTGAAGCTCAAGGTCCGGGCCACCTCGCGCAGGGGCCCTACGGCCGGCTGAAGGTCAGGCGAGTGGCCGGCCTGGGCGACGGGAAGCCGGGTGAAGCGGATCCGTCGGCTTTCGAGCTCGGCGCAGAAGGCCTCGACGGACTCCGGAGACCCGGAGACCACCGTGTTCAGGGGCGAGTTCACCGCGGCCAGGCTCAACGAGCGCCCCTCCAGGAGCGCGAGCACCTGGGCCTCGGAGGCCCACAGGGCCACCATGGCTCCCGGGGGCAACCCGGCCACCAGGCGGCCCCGGGCCGAGACCAGGCGCAACGCGTCCTCGAGCGAGAGGACATCGGCCGCGCAGGCCGCCACCAGCTCGCCCAGGCTGTGGCCCAGCAGGGCCGAGGGTTCCGCTCCCCAGGAGCGCACCAGCTCCCACAGGGCGTATTCCAGGCTGAAGAGGGCCGGTTGGCCGTGGGCCGGGTCCTGCAGAAGGTCGGTCCTGGCGCCGAAGAGCACCTCGCGCAGGGGCTCCAGGCCCAGGCGGACCAGGAACTCCGAGCAGCGCTCCAGGGCCGCCCGGAAGACCGGCTCCTGGCGGTCCAGGTCGCGCCCCATGCCGGGGGCCTGGGAGCCCTGGCCCGTGAAGAGCATGGCCAGCCGGGGAGGGCGCTCCGGCTCCGAGCACCCCTGGAAGAGGCCCGGAGGGAGCGTCTCGGAGGGGCCGGAGGCGAAGGTCTCCAGGTGATGGATGGCCTCCTCGGGGCTGCGGCAGACCAGTGCCAGCCGGTGTTCGAAGGGCTCGCGACCCACCCCGGCGGTGTGGCACAGGTCCGCCAGTCGGGTCTTCGGGCGGGTTCGCAGGAGTCGGGCGTATCGCCCGGCCAGTTCGCGAAGCGCCTGAGGCTCCCGTGCCGAGAGGACCAGAAGGTGGTCGGGCCGGGAGGGCCCGGGTGGCGGCGGGGTGGGAGCCTCCTCCAGCAGCACGTGGATATTGGTGCCCGAGACCCCGAAGGCGTTCACTCCGGCAACGCGAGGCTCGGGAGCGGTCGGCCAGGGCAGGGGGCGCTCGGCCACCCGCAGGCGGAGATCGGCCCAGGGAATCAGGGGGTTGGGGGTGCGGAAGTGGAGGTTGGCGGGGATCCGTCCGTGCTGCAGCACCAGGACGGCCTTGATCAGGCCGGCCACGCCGGCGGCCCCCTCGGTGTGCCCCAGGTTGGACTTCAAGGCGCCGACCACCAGGGGGCGCTCGGCGGCGCGACCGGGCCCCAACACCGCGTCCAGGGCCTGCAACTCCATCGGGTCGCTCAAGGGGGTCCCGGCGCCGTGGGCCTCCACGTAGCCGACCCGGTCAGGAGGCAGCCCGGCCTGGGCCAGGGCCCGGCGGAGCACGGCCTCCTGGGCCGGGCCCCGGGGGGCGGTCAGGCCGTTGCTCCGGCCGTCCTGCCCGCTGGCCGAGGCCCGGATCACCGCCAGCACCCGGTCCTGGTCCCGGAGCGCCGCCGACAGGGTCTTGAGCACCACCACCCCGCAGCCCTCGCTGCGGACGTAGCCGTCGGCCTCGGCGTCGAAGGTCGCGCAGCGGCCGCGGCCCGAGAGGGCGCGCATCTTCGAGATCAGCACCGAGGTTTCGGGGCAGAGGATCAGGTTCACGCCGCCCGCCAGGGCCAGGGTGGATTCGCCCTGGCGCAGGGATTGGCAGGCCAGATGGACGGCCAGGAGCGAGGAGGAGCAGGCCGTATCGACCACCAGGCTGGGACCCTCCAGGCCCAGGGTATAGGAGAGGCGTCCGGCGGCCACGGCCAGGGCGCTGCCGGTGGCCGACCAGGGATCCACCTGACCGTGCTGGCGGAGGAGCCAGGCGTAGTCCAAGGTGCACAGGCCCAGGAAGACCCCTCCCCGGGAGCCGGCCAGGGTCCCCGGGGGGATCCCGGCGTCCTCCAGGGCCTCCCAGGCGGTCTCCAGGACCAGGCGCTGCTGGGGATCCATCATCCGGGCCTCGCGGGGGGCGATGCCGAAGAAGGCGGCGTCGAAGAGATCCACCCCCGACAGGAACCCACCCCGCGAGCTGACCATCCGGTCGGGCTGGTCGGGGTCGGGCGAAGTCCAGGCCCGGGCCTCCCAGCGTTCGGGGGGGACCTCGCCCAGGGGGTCCCGCCCGCTCATGAGCAGCTCCCAGAGCTCCTCGGGGTTCCCCACCTCTCCGGGCAGGCGACAGCCCATCCCCACCACGGCGATCGGCTCGTCGGCGGGCAGCGCTGGCTCGATTTCGTGGCTCGGCGGGCTTGAGGGAAGGTTGCCATGGCATCCGGTTCGAGCCTCCAGCCAGGTGGCCATGGCGGCGACACTGGGCTGGTCGAAGGCCAGGGTGGCGGGCAGGGTCCGGCACAGATCCCGGGCCAGCAGGTTGCGCAGCTCCACGGCGCGCAGCGAGTCCAGGCCCTGCTCGCGCAGGGGGCGCCGGGTCTGGATCTGCTCGGGAGCCACCCCCAGGAGGCGCGCCGCGTGCCAGCGGATTCGGGCTTCCAGATCCCCGGCGGGGAGCGGAGGGGTCGAGGTCTCCTGCTCCGGAAGCCAGGTGGCCGCGAAGAGGCGCAGAGGGGCCGGGAGCCACTGGCCCAGGGTCTTCCAGTCTGCGGCCAGGACGGCTCTCTGCCCGCCGCTCCCCAGCAGCTCCTCGAGGGCCTCCAGGGCCGAAGGGAAGGGCATCTCCTCCAGGCCCTGGCGGGTCAGGTGCTCCCGTCGCCCCGCGCCCATCCCTTCGTTCCAGGGGCCCCAGTCCAGGGCCAGGGCCGGCTTGCCGAGGGCCAGCCGATGCGCCGCCAGGGCGTCCAGGAAGGCGCCGGCGGCGGCATGACCCGCCTGCCCGGCATGGCCCATCAGCCCGGCCAGGGAGGCGAAGAGCACGAAGAAGTCCACCTCGCCCAGCGCCTGGTGGAGATTCCAGGCGCCCAGGGCCGGTTCCAGGACCCGGCTCAGGCGGTTCTCGTCCAGGTCGACCAGGAGCGCGTCGTCCAGGACTCCGGCGGCATGGATCAGGCCGCGGACCGGATGGCCCTCGAGCTCCAGGCGGGCCAGGAGGGCCCGGACGGCTTCCGGCTCGCGGACGTCCAGGGGTTCGAAGCGGGCCGGGACGGGCAGGGATTCCAGGAAGCGCCGGTCTTCTTCAGTGGGTTGTCGCCGGCCGGTCAGGACCAGTCTCTCCGTGCCTTTTTCGGCAAGCCAGCCAGCCACCCGCCTCCCCAGGGCCCCCAGGCCGCCCGTCAAGAGGATCGAGCCCTGGAGCCGGGAGGGGAGGAGCGCGGGAGCGGCCGGCCCGCATCGGACCAGCCGGAGCCCGTGGCGGAAGCCGTTGCGCCAGGCGACCTGGGCTTCGGCGTCCCGGGCCGGGATCTCGGCCAGCAACCCGAAGAGGTCCTGTTCGGGGGCTTCCGGGTCCAGGTCGACCAGTCGGCATGAAAGCTCCGGGCTCTCGTGGAAGAGGGCCCGCCCCAGGCCCCAGAGGGCCGCCTGGAAGGGGTCGGAGACCTCACCCTGCACCGACCAGGCTCCCCGGCTGACCAGCCAGACCTGGGGTGGGGCCAGTTCGGTCGGGCGCCGGGCCAGCCCCCGAAGCCATTCCAGGGCGCTTTCCAGGCCCCGCTTCAGGCCGGTCCGGGCGCCCGCCTCCAGCGAGGAGAGATCGACCACCCCGCGCAGGTCCGGAAAATCAGCGATCGACTCTCGAGAAGGATGCGCCCGCAGGATTCTGGCGCCCCGCTCCTCCAGGGCCCTGGCCAGCGATTCCCGCAGCTCCTGCGGGCCGCCCAGCAGGGCCCAGCCCCCCTCCAGGCGGAGCGTGCCGGCAGGGATCGGGATCGGATCCCACTGCACCTGGCCGCGATGGATCTCCGGGCCCAGCGGCTCAAACCAGAAGGAACGCCGCGGTCTTGGCAGGAGGCTCGGCGCCGGCCGGGATCCGGGGAGGTCCGCAGGGGCCTCCTCGAGGAGGACGTGGACGTTGGTCCCCGCCAGACCGAAGGCGCTGACCCCGGCGACCCGGGGAGCCTCCTTCCCAGGCCAGCTCTCCGGCCGGGTGGGCACCCGCAGGTTCTTCCAGGAGGCCTTGGAAGTCGGTCGGTTCAGGTGCAGGTTGGGCGCCAGCCACCCCTTCTCCAGGGCCAGCACGGTCTTGATCAGGCCCGCCACGCCGGCGGCCGCCTCGGCATGGCCCAGGTTGCTCTTGACCGAGCCGACCCGGAGGGGAGAGCCCTTCGGCCTGGCTCGGCCCAGCACCGCGTCCAGGGCCCCGAGTTCAATGGGGTCTCCCAGGGGGGTGCCGGTTCCGTGGGCCTCGACGTAGTCGACCTGGGAGGGGTCCAGTCCAGCCCTGGCCAGGGCCTGGAGGATCACCGCCTCCTGGGCCGCGCCGCGGGGGGCGGCCAGGCCGTTGCTGCGGCCATCCTGGTTCACCGCGCTGCCGCGGATCACGGCCCACACCGGATCGGCGTCGCGCCGGGCCGCATCGAGGGGCTTGAGCAGGACCATCCCGCAGCCCTCGCTGCGCACGAAGCCGTCGGCCTCCTCGCTGAAGGTGTGGCAGCGCCCGGTGGGCGAGAGGGCCCCCAGATCCGAGAGGAGCCTTTCGCCCTCCCCGGTGAGGATCAGGTTCACGCCGCCCGCCAGGGCCAGGTCGCACTCTCCGGCCTGGAGGCTCATGGCCGCCAGGTGGACGGCCAGAAGCGAGGAGGAGCAGGCCGTGTCGACCACCATGGCCGGGCCTTCCAGGCCCAGGGTATAAGAGATCCGCCCGGCTGCCACGCTGTTGAGCAGGCCCGTGGCGTTCCAGGCGCCCTTCGGCCCCCGCTCGCGGACCAGGGTGGCGTAGTCGTGGCTGGAGATTCCGACGAAGACCCCGATGCGTCTTCCCTGCAATTGTGCGGGATCGAGCCCGGCCGAGGCCAGGGCCTGCCAGGCGGTCTCCAGCAGGAGGCGGTGCTGGGGGTCCATCAACTCGGCTTCGGCGGGTTCGATCCCGAAGAACTCCGCGGCGAAGAGATCCACCCGCGGCAGGAACCCTCCTACCAGCCCGGCCAACCCAGAGCGCTCGGGGGGAGCCGGCCCCACGGCGTCCCGGCCTTCCATCAGCATCTCCCAGAAGGCTTCAGGGTCCTGGGCGCCACCCGGGAAACGGCAGGCCATCCCCACGATGGCCACGGGGCCGGCTGGGGCCGGGAGGCTGGGGGAAGGCTCCCGGAGCGAGGCCGACCCGGCCAGGTGGGCCGCCAGCGCCCGGACGGTGGGGTGCTCGAAGGCCACCGTGACCGGGAGGGCCCTTTCAATTTCCCGTTGCAGCAGGTTGCGGAGTTCCACCGCCCGCAGCGAGTCCATCCCCAGGTCGCGGAAGGGCCGATCGAAAGGCACCTGATCGACCGGAAGGCCCAGGACGCGGGCGACGCAGGAACCGACCAGGTCCTCTGGCTCGCGCTCGGTGATCCGATGGGGGCGCGGGCTCGCCAGCAGCGAGGAGGTCTCCCACTGGGGGTAGTACTCCAACCAGCGCCGGAGGTCCAGGCTCAGCACGCAGAGGTGCGCGGGGGAGGAGGCCAGCAGGCCGTCCAGCAGGGCCAGGCCCTGCTCCAGCCGCAGGGTTCCCATACCGCTGGCCTCCAGGCGTTCCAGTCGGTCTTCCTGGCCCACCGCCATCCCCCCGTCGCGGAAGGCGGTCCAGGCCAGGGCCGTGGCCGGCAGGGCACGAGCCCGACGCCAGCAGGCCAGGGCGTCGAGGAAGGCGTTGGCCGCGGCGTAGGCACCCTGGCCGGGGGAGCTGAGGGTGGCGGCGACCGAGGAGTAGAAGACGAAGTGCTCCAACTCCATCCCGGCGGTCAACTCGTGCAGGTTCCAGGCACCTTGAACCTTGGCGCTCATGGTCCGGGCCAGCCCCTCGGGATCTTCATTGGCCAGCAGAGCGGGCTCGAAGAGCCCGGCCAGGTGGAAGACCCCGCGCAGGGGGGGATCCTGGCGCCGGATTCCCTCCAGGAGGCGGGCCAGCGCGGGACGGTCGGCCACGTCCAGGCGGGCCACGCGAACTCGGGCTCCCCGGTTCTGGAGGGCCTTGACTGCCTGGCGGTGTTGGGGAGTGTCGGCTCCTCGTCGCGAAACCAGGACCAGGTGACGGACTCCCCGCCCCACCAGCCATCCCGCCAGGGCCAGGCCCAGGCCTCCGGTCCCCCCGGTCACCAGCCAGGTCCCGTCCTGACCCGGGCGGAAGGGTGTCGCTGGAGGAAGCTCGACGGGGACCAGGCGTGAGGCCGCGCGCTGCTCTCCGCGAATCCGGAACTCGTCCTCTCCGGCGGGGTCCAGGAGGGTGGCCAGCAGGCACTCCAGGTCGTCGGTCCCCGTGGGGGCCAGGTCCACCCGTCGGCAGCCGATCTCGGGATGTTCGATGGCCACCGTCCTGGCCAGCCCCCAGAGGGGAGCCTGCCAGGGGCCGTCGTCTCCCGGATCCTGGCCCTGGGCGCCCCGGGTCACCAGCCAGAGCGAGCCGACGCCCTTCCGGACACAGTCCTGGGCTGCGCTCAGGAAGGCTCGGGCCAGGTCCGTGACCTCGCGGCCGTCGGCCAGGAACACGACGTGGTCGACCTGGACTTCGGGGAAACCGGAGCCGTGAGGCCGGCGTCGGGTGCTTGCACCACGCGACCGGAGGGCCCGCTCGAGTCCGGGGAGGCCTTCGCCCAACAGCAGCCACATGCCCGCTGCCATTTCTTCGCCCGAGGGGGACTCGACGGGGTCCCAGCGGACCTCGTGAAAGAGGACCCCGTCCGGAAGGGAGGTCGTGAACCAGTGCCGGGAGCGCTGCCAGGGGGTTGTGGGCAGTGGGAGCCGGCGTCCCCGCGGGGTCAGGACCTCCCAGTCCAGCTCTGCGCCGGCCTGATAGAGGGCGCCCAGGGCTTCCAGGATCCGCCGGCGATCGTCCGCGCGGGAAAGTTGCTGTTGCAGGGAGTCCGCTCGCTGCTGAAGGTGGTCGGGCGCGGACCCCGATGTCCCGGATTCCGGCCGGATGGCCGCCAGGTCGGCCAGCAGTTGCCGTCGGTCCCGCACCACGAGGGCCACGCGGTGGGGGTGGTGGTCCCGTCCCCGGGCTGCGGTGTGGCAGAGATCGGCCAGGTCGACTTCGGGATGTCGCTCCAGCCACCCGTGGTAGCGGCCTGCCAGGTCGGCCAGCGCCTGGGGCGAGCGGGCCGAGAGGGGGAGCAGATGGGGCCCCGCCTGCCGGGATTCCTGACCCGGAGGAGATTCGGGAGGCTCCAGGGGCGCCTCCTCCAGGAGGACATGGGCATTGGTTCCGGCCAGGCCGAAGGCGCTGACTCCCGCAACCCGAGGAAGGCGCTGGCAGGGCCAGGGGGTGAGGTCCACGGGGACCTGCAGTCTGTCCCACGGGGCCAAGGGGGTTGGGGCGTGGAGGTTCAGGCTGGCCGGAATCAACCCGTGCTGCAGGATCAGGACGGCCTTGATCAATCCGGCCACGCCGGCGGCAGCCTCGGTGTGCCCCAGGTTGGTCTTGATCGATCCGATGCGGAGGGGGGACTCCGGGCAGTGCCCCGGACCCAGCACGGTATCCAGGGCGTGCAGCTCGATCGGGTCGCCCAGGCGGGTTCCCGCCCCGTGGGCCTCGACGTAACCGACTTCCGGGGCTTCCAGGCTCGCGGCCCGCAAAGCCTGCCTCAGGACCTCCTCCTGGGCTCGGCCGTTGGGAGACGTCAGGCCGTTGCTGCGACCGTCCTGGTTGGTGGCGCTTCCGCGGATCACCGCCAGCACCCGGTCCCCGTCGCGCCGGGCGGCTGAGAGGGGTTTGAGGATCACCATGCCGGCGCCCTCGCTGCGCACGTAGCCGTCGGCTGCGGCGTCGAAGCTCTTGCAGCGGCCATCCCGCGCCAGGGCACCCAGGTCGTGGAAATACTGGCTGTTGTCGGGAAGCAGCACAAGGTTGGCCCCACCGGCCAGGGCCATTCGGGATTCACCGGCTCGCAGGCTCATGACGGCCAGGTGGACGGCGACCAGGGAGGACGAGCAGGCGGTGTCCACGGCCAGGCTGGGGCCCTGCACCCCCAGGTGGTAGGAGAGCCGACCCGCAGCCACGCTGGCGGCGTTGCCCGTGCCCGTCCAAGGGCCGCGCTGACCCTGGCGGGCCAGCAGCGTCTCGTAGTCGTGGGAACACAAGCCCACAAAGACACCCGTCGCACTGCCCCGCAGAGAGCCCGGCGGGACCCCGGCATCCTCCAGGGCCTCCCAGGCCACCTCCATGAGGAGGCGTTGCTGGGGGTCCATGGAATCCGCTTCGGCCGGATCCAGTCCAAAGAAGGCCGAGTCGAAGCGGTCGACCTGGCTCAGGAATCCCCCGCGACGCAGGCTGGCGGGCAGGCTGCCTGGCCAGCCCCGCTCAGGCGGCACCTCGCCAATCCCTTCCCGTCCGTTGGAAAGGAGCTCCCAGAGGGATTCGGGATTCTCGACTCCTCCGGGGAAGCGACAGGCCATCCCGATCACGGCGACGGGCTCGTCCGATGGAGCCGGCCCGGGCGACGCGGTCCGCACCTTCGGAGGGGACTCGCCGGACAGGGCCGCGGCCAGCTCGCCCGGCGTGGGATGGGCCCAGGGCAGGAGGGGGGCCACGGGACGGTCCAGCCGGCGCTCCAACTCCCCGACGAGCTCCATCACCGCCAGCGAGTTCAGTCCCAGGTCCAGGAGGCTGCGTTCAGGATCCCGGCATGGCAGCCCCACCCGGGCCTGGATCCAGGACAGGATCCACGCCTGGATCGCAGCGTGAGTCGCGTCAGGGGCTTCGACCGGCGTTTCGGCGCCAGGCGCGGAGGCCGTCCAGCGGGAAACTTCCTGAAGCCCCCCTTCCAGGAAGCGTTGGCGACACGCGTGGCGCTGCACCTTCCCGCTGGAGGTGCGGGGGAGGGTTCCCTTGCGGACCAGGGCGATGGCCTGCAGGTCCAGGCCGTGCTCAGCAGCCAGGGCCCGCCGCAGGGAGAAGACCGCCTCTTCGCGGTCGACCTCTCCGAAGGCCAGTTCCCACGCGAAAGCGACGCGCTCGCGCTCCTCCACCTCGATGGGGAAGGCTGCCCCGTGGCCCGGGCGGAAGGCTTCGTGGCATGACTCGGCCGTCCGTTCCAGATCCTGCGGGTAGAAGGTCTGGCCGTTCATGATCAGGACATCCTTGAGCCTGCCCGTGACGAAGAGAACTCCTTCGCGTTGGAAGCCCAGGTCCCCGGTCCGCAGGAAGAGACCCTCTTCGCCTTCGAGGCGAGCGCGGAAGACCCGCTCGGATTCCTGGGGGCGGTTCTGGTAGCCCTCGGCCACGTGCGGACCGGCCACCCAGATCTCGCCGATTCGATTCGGCGGACAGGGTCTTGCGCTCTCGGGGTCCACGATCTCCACGCGACAACCGGCCCACGGTGTGCCGGCACCGACCAGGGCGTGGGGGCCGACCTCCACCCGTCCCTTGCCCAAGGCATCGAGGTCCACCCCCAGGAGGGTGGGGGGACCGGTGGTCACCTGGGCGGTGGCCTCGGCCAGGCCATAGGACGGGCGGAAGCTGGCCGGGTCGAAGCCGCAGTCGGCGAACGCGGCGGCGAAGCGCTCCAGGGTGCTGGCTCGAACCGGCTCGGCGGCGTTGCAGGCCACCTTCCAGCACCGCAGATCCAACCGGGCACGCTCCTCGGGCGTCGTGCGCCGGACGCACAGGTCGTAGGCGAAGTCGGGAGCCCCACTGGAGAAGGCCCGGAACCTCGAAATAGCCTCCAGCCAGCGCATGGGACGGGCCAGGAAGGCCAGGGGCCCCATCAGGATGCAGGGGCACCCCGCCAGGACTGCGTGCAGCGCGTCTCCAACCAGCCCCATGTCGTGGAAGAGGGGAAGCCACGAGACGATGGCGCCTTCCTCCGGGATCTCCCAGGCCTCTTCGAGCATTCGCAGGTTGCCGAGCAGGTTGCGGTGGGTGATTCGGCAGCCGCGTGGACTGGAGGTCGAGCCGGAGGTGTACTGAAGGTAGGCCAGATCGTCTGGAGAGGGGAGGGGCAGGCGGGGAGGGTCGCCCGGCAGACAGTCCTCCAAGGCCAGACAGGCCAGGTCCAGGCCGTCCCGGAAACGCGGAGCCAGGCCCTTCGTCGTCAGGGACAGGGCCGGTCGGGCATCCTCGACCAGGGTCCTCAACCGCTCCAGCCGGCTGGAGAAGCGCGGCGTCGGAGCCGGGATGGCCACCACACCGGCCTGGAAGCAGCCGAAGAGGGCCACCAGGAAGTCCAGCCCGTCCTCGGGGAAGAGCAGGAGGGCCGGACGGCCTCGCATCCCGCGGGTCTCCAGGTCACGTGCCAGGACCCTGGCACGGCGGTCCAACTCGCCCCAGGTCAGCCGGACGCTCTCGACCTCGCCGTTTGCCAGCCACTGGAAGGCCAGCCCGTCGGGCGTGTCGGCGGCTCGGCGCGCCAGCACCTCCACCAGGGTCGACGGGGTCACGTTGTCCAAAGAGTCCTCATCCGGGTCGGGGTGCGGTCGTGGGGGCGGGCAGGAGCCTGCGCGTGGGCGGCGCCCCCTCGAAGGGGCGGCCCTGCGGCTCGACTTCCCAGGGAAACAGGAGTTCTTTGAGCGTCGGGAGGACTCCTCCCGGCAGGGCTTCCGAGCGACCTGGTGGTCGTCGGACGTGAAGCCTCGCGAGAGGGATCGCCCAGGAATGCGCCCACCCGTCCGGGATGGGAAGGAACTTGGTCGCGGCGGAGAATCCGGTCGCGATGCCGCGACGCGACGCCTTCTCCAACCGCCGTCCCCCGCAGGACCCACCGGGTCTTGCGGATCTCTCCCTCCGGTTTCGGACGGTGGCCCCCGAGCGACTGGACGAGGCCCTGCGCCTCCGACTCCCCCCGGGGATCTCACGGTCTCGGGTGCGCTCGTGGATCCTGGCCGGATCGGTCCGGGTCCAAGGAACTCCGATGCGGAATCCGGCCTGGGTGCTGGCCCCGGGAGTCTGGGTCGACCTGCGCGTGCGGCGCCCTGCGCCCCAGACTGTGCCGGAGCTGGGGCCGGAGCGGATCCTCTTCGAGGATGAGGACCTGCTGGTGCTGGACAAGCCCGCTGGACTGCCCATGCACGCCAACCTGGACCCGGCCCGACCGCACCTGCTGGGCCTGCTAGAAGCCTTTCTGACCCGACGCGATGGGCAGGCCGGCTACCTGGGAATCCACCAGAGGTTGGACATGGAGACCTCCGGAGTGGTCCTCCTGGCGCGGAGCCTGCGGGCCAATCCTGGCCTGGCCAGGCAGTTCGAGGGCCGCCTCGTGCGGAAATCGTATCTGGCCCTGGTCCGAACGGCGGGGAGGGTTCCGCCGGCATCCTGGCTTGAGACCCGCCCATTGGGCGCTCCGCTGCGACGGGGAGGGGCCGTTCCCATCCTGGAGAGTGGGGGAAGTGCAGCGCGAACCGAGTTCACGGTCCTGGCTTCGGCCGGCCGGGCTCTCCTGATCCAGGCCTGTCCCCAGACCGGTCGCAAGCACCAGATTCGGGCCCACCTGGCCGGGTGGGGCCTGCCGATCCTGGGTGACGCGCTGTATGGAGGTCCCCGGAGCGTGGGCGGTGTGTCGGTGCCAAGGCCCATGCTGCATGCCTGGCGGCTTGAACTCCAGCATCCGCATTTCGATCATCCGCTCTGCTTTGAAGCCCCTTTGCCAGGCGACTTCTCGCGTCTAGGTGAGCAACTCGGTGTGCTTGGGGTTTGGCGGGCGCGCGAGTCGGGCAGGTAGATCTCCGACCCGACTCCATGAGACGAAGGGAGACCCCTATGAGCAAGACCATCCAAGAGCTCGATCTGCTTCTGGCCGATTTCCACGTGTTCTACCAGAACCTGCGGAACTACCACTGGAACGTGACCGGGCCGCAGTTCTTCCAGTTGCACGAACTCTTCGAGAAGCTGTATGACGGCGTCTCGGAGCACATCGACAACCTCGCCGAGCGCATCCTCACCCTGGGCGGAGAGCCGACCCACACCCTGAAGGGCTACCTGGCCATGGCCACCCTGAAGGAGGACGAGGAGACCCCGGCAGCCATGACGATGGTGGACCGCGTCGCCGAGACCATGAAGGCCCTGAACCAGCGGATGCTGGAGATCGCCGGGCAGGCGGCCGATCAGCGGGATCCGGGAACGGCCATGATGCTCGAGGATATCGTGGCGGACTACGAGAAGACCCTCTGGATGATCCGCGCGACCCGCTCCTGACCAGTCAGGTCCCAGGTCGAGCAGGAGGACCGGGAGGAGACCCCCGGTCCTTCTGCGTGGATCCCCTGCTGCAGCGTTGGAGCGTAGAGACCCCATGAACACCCTGGTGGAGCTGGAGCTGACCCCGGCCCAGGCGGCCGATCCGGCGGCCATCCGTCAAGCCTGTGCCGCCAGGTTGGGGTGGGCTTCGGAGGAATGGCGGCTGGTCCCCCGGCGCCGCTCGATCGACTCCCGGCGCGGGCAGCCTCGGATCCTGTTGACAGTCCAGGTCTATCGCGGGGAGGAGCCCCCGCCCGAGCCGCCTGCCTTCCAGCACGCTCCTCCTCGGCTCCGCCATCGGGTGCTGGTCGTGGGGGCCGGCCCCGCCGGCTACTTCGCGGCCCTGGAGCTACTCCTGCGCGGGATCCGACCCATCGTGCTGGAGCGGGGCAAGGACACCCGGGCTCGTCGCTACGATCTGCGCGCGATCATGCGCGAGGGGCGGGTGGATCCACACTCCAACTACTGCTTCGGGGAGGGGGGGGCGGGGGCCTACTCGGACGGCAAGCTCTACACCCGCTCTGCGAAGCGGGGCGACGTGGGCCAGGTGCTGCGCTGGCTGGTCGAACATGGGGCCCGTTCGGACATCCTGGTGGACTCGCATCCCCATCTCGGTTCCGACCGGCTGCCCGAGGTGGTGGCCAACATGCGCCGGACGATCCAGCGACTGGGTGGAGAGGTGCACTTCGGCCATCACGTCAGCGATCTGCTTGTGGAAGGCGGGCGTTTTCGGGCTGCCCAGGTCAACGGAGGCGACTGGGTCCCGGGGGAGGCGCTGATCCTGGCCACGGGGCACTCGGCGCGGGACGTCTATCGTCTGCTTCACCGGCGGGACCTGCGTCTGGAGAGCAAACCTTTCGCCATCGGGGTTCGCGTCGAGCATCCCCAGGAGCTCATCGACCAGATCCAGTACCGCCAGAGGCCGCGGGACCCGTATCTGCCGCCAGCCAGCTATCGAATCGCGCGCGAGGGGGTCTACTCCTTCTGCATGTGCCCGGGTGGCTTCATCGTGCCGGCCGCCACGGCTCCGGGTGAGCTGGTGGTCAACGGGATGTCCATGTCCCGGCGCAACTCGCGCTGGGCCAACTCGGGGATCGTGACCGCGGTGACCGAGGAGGACCTGCGCGAGCACGCCGCTCGCGGTCCCCTGGCAGGCCTGGAGCTCCAGTCTTCCCTCGAGCGTGCCGCCTTCGCCGCCAATGGGGAGGGGTCGCAGAGGGCCCCAGCCCAGAGGCTGGTCGATTTCCTGGCGGCTCGGGACTCGGTCGATCTCCCTGTCAGTTCCTATCATCCGGGGTTGCTGCCCTGGCCCCTGGCCGAGCTTCTGCCCCCTCGAGTGGGCGCGGCCCTGCGCTTCGGGCTGGAGCGTATCTGCGGAGCCCTGCGCGGATTCTACACCCGGGAGGCGGTGATGGTGGCAGTGGAGTCTCGGACCAGTTCTCCGGTTCGGATTCCCCGGACTGCCGAGATGCACCACCCGGAGTGCGCCAACCTCTTCCCATGTGGCGAAGGGGCCGGATTTGCCGGTGGCATCGTCTCGGCGGCGTTGGATGGCCAGGCCGTGGCGCGGGCCGTGGCCGGTACCCTGGGGGAGGAACGCTCGTGAAACCCTGGCAGGAGCTGGACCGCACCCGGGCTCCCGGTGGCGGCGTGATGACCCTCTGGAGTCGGGGGGAGGAGTTTGCGATCCGGGTGGACGGGATCGAGCTGATGTCCAGCCGCCAACACGGTTCCGAGGAGAGCCTGGCCCAGATGGCCTGTGAAGCCGTGGCTGGCCGTTCGAACGTGCGCGTCCTGGTGGGCGGTCTGGGCATGGGCTTCACGCTTCGGGCCGCGCTGGATGCCCTGCCGGATGACGGGTCCGTCGTCGTGGCGGAGATCGTGCCCGAGGTGGTCTTCTGGAACCGGAAGATCCTGGCTCCCCTGGCAGATTCACCGCTGGAGGATTCTCGAGTGGAGGTGGCCATCCGGGATGTCGCCCGGGTGATCCAGGACCCCGCCGGGTGGGATGCCATCATGCTGGATGTGGACAACGGCCCGGCAGCCGTGACCCGGGATGACAACGACCTGCTCTATAGCGTTCGTGGGTTGGAGACCACCCGTCAGGCCCTGCGGGAGGGGGGAGTCCTGGCCGTGTGGTCGGTCAGTCCCAACCGGCGCTTTGAAGAGCGCCTCCGAAAAGCCGGGTTCCTGTGCCAGACCCACCAGGTTCCCGCACGAACCGGCCGCAAGACCGGGAGCATGCACACCTTGTTCATGGCTCGCCCCCGGGAAGTGGCCGCTGGATTCTCGGACCGAGCCGGCTCAGCCGGCTAGCCGGCGGGCGGCCTCGAGCTCGCCCCGATTCAGATGGAAGATGTAGATCTCCCGCAAGAGGTCCACCAGATCGGCATCCGCCTGGTTCCGTTTTCGATAGCCTTTGGTGGCCTGCAGGAAGCGGACTTCGTAGCTCTTGGGAATCTCTTCGAAGGGAACATGGTGCTCGCGCAGGATGTGCCCCAGAAGGATTCGGGCTGTCCGGCTGTTGCCATCCTCGAAGGGATGGATGTACAGGAACTCGTTGTAGAGGAAGGCGGCCAGGTACAGCACTTCGACGGTGTTGGCGGGTTTCCAGGTCGAGGCATCCTGCATCAGTTCGTGCAGGAGCGATTCGACCTGTCGCGGCGGGGCCGTCTTGAAATGGGGGTTGTTGCGGACCTGGACCTGATGATCCCGGAAATCCCCGCCGATCTTCGTGGAGGCCATGGCCACGCTGTGGTATTCACGAACCAGGTCGACACTCAGCCTGCGCTTCTCGTCCACCCTCTTGCGCATCCGCTCCCATGCCCGCGAGTAGCACTTCGAAGACTCGGGATCGAAGAGCCCGGTGTTCTCGGGGACCACGCTGGCCTTGATGATCTGAGGGATCGGGCCCAGTCCCCAACCCATCGGGCTGAGGGTCGATGCGCCCAGCAGCTTGCGAGCGTTGGCAGCTTGCGCCTTGCCGCCGGACTGGGAGGCCATCAGCTTCTCCTGGATGACCGTTTCCAGACGGATCTTCTTGCGGAAGAGCGCGCGGTTCCGGCGGATTCCCAGGAACTCGCAGAGTCCATCCAGGAAGGGGTTCTGGATCAGCTTGCCGATCAGGGGGCGGAAGGAGTAGACCAGGAGCAGATCGTTGTGGATGAGCCGGGCGAGGACCTCCGGTCGAATCAGTTCGGTGGGCACGTCCGCCGAGGTGAAGTAGTCGAACCCGAAGACCTTCTTCAGGAAATCGATCATGGGCTGTTCGAAGTAGGCGTTGTAGTCCAGCTCGTAGGCCAGGGCAAAGGACAGAGCCAGATTCAAGGCCTGGGCGCGCTTGTTGGAGGCCAGTGAGTAGCGGTCGCCGTCGCGAACGATCAGCTTGTCGTCGACCAGTGCCTCGAGGGGGCGGAAGAGGGTGCTTTCTTTCGCGATGCGCAGAAGGTGGGCCAGCCGGGTCAGGGCGATCCCCTCGGGCCGTCCTCCGACCGAGGCGAAGAGGTCCCAGCGGGTCAGTTCGGGAGCGCTGGTTCCGGGGCCGGTCTGCAACAACGTCTTCCTCCGTTTCCTCGAACGCCCGTCGATGGGATCCTTCGAGAGCCGGGGGTTCGACGCCGGGAGGGGGAGTCCCTGGAAGGGAAGCCGGCCTGGCGTTCGGAATCCGTCGGGATGTATCGAGTTGAATGCTTGTTTGCGCCGCACCGTCGAGGTCTGCTTGAGATCACCGG